>ENA-ORUL01002129-ORUL01002129.1-human-gut-metagenome-genome-assembly--contig:-NODE-2129-length-11947-cov-4.726539_pt1 | contig 11947 bp, 9 predicted proteins | sample MGYA00242084_ERZ509219 | MGnify/ENA primary metagenome ERZ509219 (study PRJEB26280, sample SAMEA2338792) | human gut metagenome | biome: human gut; feature: human-associated habitat; material: faeces...
TGCCTTAGACCGTAAATACATTGTAATAGGAGGTAAAAATGTCAGTAACAAAAGACGGCGACACCGGTCGCTGGATGTCTCAGATCCGCGTGACGGACTGGACGGGCAAGACCATCCACAAAAAGAAGCGGGGATTCACCACCAAGAAGGAAGCCCTGCAATGGGAACGGGACTTTATCAGCCAATCCACAGGCAGCCTCGGCATGACCTTCGGTGACTTCATCACCCTGTATGTCAAGGATATGGAGCACCGCCTCAAGCCCTCCACCGTTGCCAGCAAGAAATGGCTGATTGACCTGAAGGTAACGCCTTTCTTCAAGAAAATCCCGCTGAACGAGATCAAGCCCACTCATGTGCGCCAATGGCAGAACTCCCTGACCAGCTATCGGGATGAAAACGGCAAGCCTTACGCCCAGACCTATCTCAAGTGCATCAACAACCAGCTCACGGCGATTTTCAACTACGCAGTCAAATACTATGGCTTGAAAGAAAACCCCTGCCACAAGGCGGGGAGCATGGGCAAGAAGAAAGCCGACGAGATGCTGTTCTGGACAAAGGACGAGTTTCAGACCTTTATCGAGAGCATGAAAGACCGTCCCGCCAGCTACACGGTATTTATGACCATGTACTACACGGGGATTCGGGAGGGAGAGCTGCTGGCGCTCACGCCGTCGGACATCGACTTCGAGAAGAAGACCCTGACGGTGAACAAGAGCTATCAGCGCCTCGGCAGAGAGGATATTATCACCACTCCGAAAACACCGAAAAGCATCCTCACTATCCCCATTCCCGACGGTCTTTGCACCTGTTTGCAGGAGTATATGTCCCATTGCTACGGACTGCAAAAGGACGACCGGCTCTTTCCTATACCAAGAGCTTTCTGTATCACGAAATGGAGTATGGCTGCAAGGCATCGGGGGTAAAGCGCATCCGGGTGCATGACATTCGACACAGCCACGCCAGCCTGTTGGTGGAGATGGGCTTCTCCCCGCTGCTGATCGCGGAGCGTCTCGGACACGAGAAGGTGCAGACCACGATGGACACGTACAGCCACCTGTACCCCAACAAGCAGGTGGAGGTAGCCAGACAGCTTGACGGCATTATGCCGTGAGCCTCTGGCTACAAAAATCGCTGCAAATGTAGCCAATTTGTAGCCACTAAAAAAGAAAAATCCTGAAAAACGCTGTATTACCAACGCTTTTCAGGATTCAGGAAACACTGATTATTTATTCCCACTCGATGGTGGCGGGGGGCTTGGAGGTGATATCGTAGACGATACGATTGATGCCCTTCACCTCGTTGACGATGCGGGTGGAGATCTTGTCCAGCACATCGTAGGGGATGCGGGCCCAGTCGGCAGTCATGAAGTCGCTGGTGGTGACGGCGCGGAGCGCCAGGGTGTAATCGTAGGTGCGGCCGTCGCCCATGACGCCCACGGAGCGGGTATTGGTGAGGACGGCAAAGTACTGGTTGATGTTCTTGTCCTCGCCGGCGGCGGCGATCTCCTCCCGGTAGATGGCGTCGGCATCCCGGAGGGTGTCCAGCTTCTCCTTGGTCAGATCGCCGATGACCCGGATGGCCAGGCCGGGACCGGGGAAGGGCTGGCGCATGACTAGGTATTCAGGCAGGCCCAGCTCGCGGCCTAACTGCCGCACCTCGTCCTTGAAGAGCAGGCGCAGCGGTTCGACGATCCCGAGGTGCATCTTCTCGGGCAGCCCGCCGACGTTGTGGTGCGACTTGATCATCGCGGCAGGTCCCTTGACCGATGCCGAAGCGGACTCCACCACGTCGGGATAGATCGTACCCTGCGCCAGCCACTTTACGTTCTCGATCTGCTTGGCCTCGGCATTGAACACCTCCACGAAATCGCGGCCGATGATCTTGCGCTTCTTCTCGGGATCGGTCACTCCGGCCAGGTCGCCCAAAAACCGGTCGTGGGCCTTGACACCCTTGACATTCAAACCCATCCCCTTGTACGATTCGAGCACGCTGTCGAACTCGTTCTTGCGCAGAAGCCCCGAATCCACGAAGATACAATAAAGGTTTTTGCCGATCGCCCGGTGCAGCAGCACGGCAGCCACCGACGAATCGACACCGCCGGAAAGACCGAGCACTACACGGTCGTCGCCCAACTTCTCACGCAATTCCCGGACGGTCGTTTCGACGAAACTCTCCGGCGTCCAGTCCTGTTTGCAGCCGCAAATGCCGACCACGAAATTCCGAAGCAGCGTAATGCCGTCCGTCGAATGATACACCTCCGGATGGAACTGAATACCCCAACTCCGCTCTCCCTCAATACGGAAGGCGGCATAGCGCACGTCCTCCGTGCTGGCGATCACCCGGTAGGTGTCGGGAACCGAGGTAATCGTATCTCCGTGCGACATCCACACCTGCGTAGGCGACGGAACTCCCTGCATCAGCGGATCGGACGGCTCGACGACCGTAAGCATCGCACGTCCGTACTCCCGGCTGGGAGCCGACTGCACTTCGCCGCCGTAGAAATGAGCCAGGTATTGTGCGCCGTAGCAGACGCCCAGCAACGGCAGACGACCTTTGATCGCCGTCAGATCGGGCTTCGGGGCTTTCTCGTCCCGTACGGAAAAGGGACTTCCCGAAAGAATGACGCCCCGCACCGAAGCATCCAGTTCAGGGATCTTGTTGAAAGGGTGGATCTCGCAATAGACGTTGAGTTCACGCACGCGGCGTGCGATCAACTGCGTGTACTGCGATCCGAAATCCAGAATGACTATTTTTTCCTGCATCTATCCTAATTTGGTTTTATTTTCTTCACTCGCATTTTCCGAATTATCCTTTTTCATACGGTACAGATTCACGGCGATACGGACGACGAAAAAATAGAAAAGCGCCGATGCCAACACCAGATGGCGCATCCATGCGTACCGACAGCCCGTAAACCACCAGATCGCCAAAAGCGTCAGAACAACGAACACCGCCGCCCAATCGTATCGGGTCGTTCGCAACCGATTTCTTCGGAAATTCGACATAGCGGGTCAGGAGTTTAGCGCTCGCTGCTGTAATTCGGCGCCTCGCTCGTGATGGCAACATCGTGGGGATGGCTCTCCTGCATACCTGACGAGGTGATGCGGATGAATTGAGCCTGCTTGAGCGCCTCGATGTCCCGCGCACCGCAGTAACCCATACCGGCGCGAATACCGCCGACCAACTGGAAAACCGTTTCCGAAAGCATTCCCTTGAAGGGCACACGGGCCACGATACCTTCCGGGACCAGTTTATTGATATTCACATCGCCCTTCTGGAAGTAGCGGTCGGCCGAACCGGCTTTCATAGCGTCCAACGACCCCATGCCGCGATAGCTCTTGAACTTGCGGCCGTTGTAAATGATCGTTTCGCCCGGAGCCTCCTCCGTACCGGCGAACATCGAACCGATCATCACGCAGTCGCCGCCTGCGGCAAGCGCCTTGACGATATCGCCCGAATAACGCAAACCGCCGTCGGCAATGACCGGAATGCCGTACTTGCGGGCTACGGACGCAGCTCCGTAAATAGCCGACAACTGCGGCACACCCACGCCCGCAATGACGCGGGTCGTACAGATCGAACCGGGGCCGATACCCACCTTCACGCCGTCGGCACCGTTGGAAATCAGGAACTCGGCGGCTTCGGCCGTGGCGATATTGCCTACGACCACTTCCAGATCCGGATAAACAGCCTTGATCTTGTGCAGCGTATTCTTCACATTGACCGAATGGCCATGGGCCGTATCGAGCACGACGGCATCGACATCCTCATCGACGAGCGCCTTCACGCGATCCATCACGTCGGGCGTGATGCCGACCCCCGCCGCAACGCGCAGACGGCCTTTCGCATCCTTACAGGCGTTGGGATGGTCCTGCACTTTCGTAATATCCTTATAGGTAATCAATCCGACGAGCTTGCCGTCGGCATCGACTACGGGCAACTTCTCGATTTTGTTGCGCAGCAGAATGTCGGCCGCACGCTGCAAGTCGGAGTTGTGAGTGGTCACCAGCCCCTCCTTGGTCATCACCTCGTCGATCTTGCGGTTCATATCGCGCTGGAACCGCAAATCGCGGTTGGTCACGATGCCGATCAAATGCTGATCCGGAGCCACGACGGGAATACCGCCGATCTTGTTCTCCTTCATCAATGCCAGCGCATCGCCTACGGTATCGTCCTTGGAAATAGTGATCGGGTCGTAGATCATACCGTTTTCGGCACGCTTCACCTTCCGCACATGAGCCGCTTGCTCGGCAATCGACATATTCTTGTGAATTACGCCGATACCGCCTTCGCGGGCCAGGGCGATAGCCAGAGGCGCCTCGGTCACCGTATCCATGGCGGCCGATACGATCGGGATGTTGAGTTGGATGTTTCGGGAAAAACGGGTCACTACGCTGACCTCACGCGGCAACACTTCGGAGTATGCGGGCACCAGAAGCACATCGTCGAACGTCAGTCCTTCGGGTTGCACCTTCTCATTGATAAAAGACATAGGAGTGAGATTTTGTTGCCTGCAAAAGTAATCATAATTTTTGGATTATTTTTCGTACACTCCCCGAATTTCCAAAAAATCGGCTCCACAGCAAGAAAAACATCCTTACAGCAGGGCGACCGTTTCAAAATCACGGGCATCAAGCCACCACGACGCTGCCGAAGCGTATTGTTTGCCTCTGGGGAGCGAGGTTTCGGCATCCAAGTATCACCTTTTTCAAAAAACAATTCCCGTATGAAATTTTATTACAATTCTATCGTTTAATTAATATAGTGGGCTTGATTTTAAGTTTTTACTTCATAAAAATATAGACGGCGCATCGGCAAACTATCGTCCTGCAAGCCGAATCACCGAAAAGATACATGATACGTTAGACACTCTTCTATCATGAAAAGAATTCTGCTTTTTATTACGGCAACGCTTTTGCTCGCCTCCGGAACCTCCTGCTCGGACGACAATACCAATTTCGATCCGATCGGTGACGAACTGGGAATTCCTTATAAAGATGGTCACGATGTCTATGGCGTGGAAGTTTGGGAAGAAACATCAGTAATTCTTACAAACTATTATTCCTTAATTGAAGAAATCATTCAAGAAAAAACAGCAAAAATCCAATCAATCTGGTGGCTTTCTCCTGCCAAAGAAAAGTGTAATGTCCGTTGGAACTGTTCGGCTCCTATTATGGGGAAAACAGATCATTCATCCTCATATATAATCAATCCCGATTACAATATGAATTCATCGCAAATTACGATTGACTTAACAGATGTAACGGACAATTTTACCGTCGAAGCAATTGTTTCCATTGGGAATCTATCCATACGTCGATTCCAAACTATCCCAATTGTGACAAATGAGATTCGATGCGATGCATTTTATTACACCTTCGGGACACCACTCATGCAATTAGAAAATAATATAGACAATGAAAATACACTCAACTCTGATATATTAAAGGCGACCTATTATGCAAGAACTCGTCCGGTCAATTTTCTCGGATTTACGAATTTACCGGGACAAAGATTAGAAAAATTATACTGCACGGCCACAATTGCAGATCCGAATCCTCTACATGATTTACAATATGCGTGCAAGATATGTTTATCTCCTGAAGAACCGGAATTTGAATTACAAAGCGGATCGGAGAATGTATATCGCGTTCTGAATCCCCAACAGTGGGAAATCAACGGTTTGCTCTGCACACTCGAAAATACGACCTGGCAACAGTTAGGTGCTTCAGAAAATACGGACGATACAGAATTTGCATGTTTAACTATCAAGAAACTATAAAAAGAGAGGAAAATTTTCCTCTCTTTTCAGTGAATATCGTTATAGTTTGATACCTAAAGGGTAAAATTTACCAAATTGATTTTCTGCAAAAGGTTCATCTGTATTGATAAAAATATGATTAGTGGGTAAGGTTTGAATCCGAGAATCTTTAGGGCCGCCTTGTGGAAGATTATGGAGACGGATAACCGTGTATAGATTACCTAAAGTTGATAATTCAATATATGTAGTATTATCCTTTTTCAATACAATTCCATTCGCAGACAAATTACCTGCTAATGCGGGTCCTTTACAGGTGATTCCTTCTTGATTTAATATAATGTTTTTATCTTTCACTGTAACGGTATCGAACTCTCCATTGAGAGCTTTCACAGTCCCCGAAGCCGTAACGGTATTAACCTCCAAGTCATCCGGTATATCCATGGGGAAATCGCCCTCGATCTTTGAAGCGGTCAGGGTTCCCTTCGTCGTGATATTGCCTGTGGCGACGATGGTCCCCGCATCGATCCGACTCTTGACATTCAACGTATTAGTTTCCACTTCGCCTTTATTATTGATCGTTGAAGAATTAATTGTACCCACGTTCATAACTTCAGCATCCATAGCTCCGTTGCCTATATGCATACGATCCCGGTCGGTCATACTAAACGAATCAATTCCTTCATACCATACGACAAGGATTTTACCTTCTGAAGTAAATTCCTGTACTAAAGCTGACTGGCGTTTAGCATCACTGCGATTACCGAGCTGAGCGATCCAATCGCCCGGCTGGGGCTCGCCGGTTCCTTCGGAATCGGTACTCGAAAACTCGATCCAGTCTTCTCCCGCAGCTGTTACCAGTTTCCAATATTGACGAGTTGCAGCACCGGATGCCGAATTTTTCTGAAGGAAATAGACTTGATCGTTTTTCACAAAGTTGTTGTAACCGTAAAGAAATTCCAAATCGGCATGCCAAATATTATCCTGGGTTTGCGGCGTATAGAGTGTCGGTGAAGAGGAAAACTCGACCTTCGCATTCCGGAAATATACAATGGCTCCAGCGGTATTATTATATATCTGAAAATTCCGCATACCGGTCGGTGTCAAAACCGTCGATATCCGAATCCATCGCCCCACTTGATATTCCGCAAGCTCGACGATACTTTTCGTTTCATCCGCAGCTCCCAAACGAATCTGCGCCGGAGCCTCGGCGAAGACATCGACCGAAGTCGCCATCGGCCGTCCCTGGGAACAAAGCGGGGCATCTTCGAAATAGTCGAGCCAGACCCCTGCCGATGATCCGGCACCTACGGTTTTCATACACGATTTACCGTGAAAATTTCCGAACGAAAGGTTGCTGCCGTTCGTCGTTTTCCAGTTGGCAGCCGATGCCAGCGAAGTGTCCGCACCCGGCTTCATCGCTGCGATTTTGTTTCCCTTTACCTGTTCCGCAGCGACGATCCGGGCGGATGCCGAAGAAAAAATCACGCGGTCGCTCATCATAGTACTGAATGTTCCGGGACGGGATGCCTGTTCGGAACGGTCGGCGGACAACGCCCTTGCACTTGCGTTCTCCAGTCTGGACGGATTTTCCGTCGCATCGATCTTCTTTTTCATAAGCAATAGCGGTTTAATTATTTATTTACTTGGGTCAGCAGCGGGAATCTTCGCCAGAAGATACCCTCCCGCCATTCATTCTCAATCGATCTTCACCTGCGGTCAAAACCCGAATCGGCCTGTCTGCCGGGATTTCGGCCTCATTCTTTTATAAAGATAGCAAATAAATTATTGCATTCCAAACGAAACGTGCGCTATTTTCGAAGATCGGGACAAATCCGTTCCCGTCCCTTTCCCGAACTTTCGAGATCGGCAATCCCCGTAATGGATCCGGCACTCTCACCCCGCCGCCGACATATCGCCGTACATACAGCGGTGAAAGCCACAATACGGTCTCGCGCCGTCCATCCGGCACGAAAGCCTATTCCCCTCAAGCATCGGTTCGCAGGAAACAGGACATAACGAAAAAATATCGGAAGCTCCGCCGGGAACTTCCGATACACATAAAGAGGATATAAAAACCCGTATTTCTAATATTGCTCCGACTCATTCGGGAAATCGCCCGATTTAACGTCCTCAACATAAGACGTGACCGCACCGGTCATCACCTCGTGCAAATCGGCATAACGGCGCAGGAAACGCGGCGAGAAACCCTTGTTGATCCCCAGCATATCGTGAATCACGAGCACCTGTCCGTCCACGCCGCCCCCGGCCCCGATACCGATGATCGGAATCCGCAGTTCGGAGGCGACCCGGGTACCCAGCGCCGCAGGAATCTTCTCGAGCACGATGGCGAAACATCCCGCGTCTTCGAGCAGATGGGCGTCCCGCACCAGCTTCTCGGCCTCCTCCTCGTCTTTGGCCCGCACGTTATAGGTGCCGAACTTATGAATCGACTGTGGCGTCAGGCCCAGATGCCCCATCACGGGGATTCCCGCCGAAAGGATACGGTTCACCGATTCGAGGATCTCCTCGCCGCCTTCGATCTTCACCGCATCGGCCTCGGTCTCCTTCATGATGCGGACGGCCGACTCGAGCGCCACTTTCGAATTTCCCTGGTACGTACCGAACGGCAGATCGACCACCACCAACGCACGGCGCACGGCGCGTGCGACCGAGCGGGCATGATAAATCATCATATCGAGCGTGATCGGCACAGTCGTTTCGTAACCCGCCATCACGTTGGCCGCCGAGTCGCCCACCAGGATCACATCGACCCCCGCCGCATCCACGATGCGGGCCATCGAATAATCGTACGAAGTCAGCATGGCGATCTTCTCCCGGCGCTGCTTCATCTCCCACAGACGATACGTCGTGACCGCCCTCACTGTACTCTCTACTGACATAGCATTATATATTTTCAATTTTCGAATCGGGAAACCTCCGGATATTCCTCCTTTTCCCTCCGGTAAACCGGGGCAAATTTAGCGCTTTGGCCGGATTTGCCAAAAAAAGTTCCACAAAACGACTCCTCCGGCCACCGAAACGTTCACCGAATGTTTGGTTCCGGCCTGCGGAATCTCGATTGCCCCGTCTGCCGCATCCACGACCTCCTGCGCCACGCCGTCCACCTCGTTACCGAACACCAGGGCGTATTTCTGCCCCGGTCGAGGCCGGAATTCATCCAGCATGACGGCTCCTTCGACCTGCTCCACGACGTAAATGAGATACCCCTGCGCACGCAGCGCAGCGATGCAGTCGGTCGTCGCGGCGAAATAGTCCCACGCAACGGTCAGCTCGGCTCCGAGCGCCGTCTTGTGGATCTCCCGATTGGGCGGGGTGGCGGTGATGCCGCACAAGGCGATGCGTTCGACGGCAAAGGCGTCCGCCGTGCGGAAAAAGGCCCCGACGTTCTGCATCGAGCGCACGTTGTCCAGCACGACCGCCACCGGCATTTTCTCCATACGGGCGAACTCCTCGGCAGAGGGACGCCCCAGCTCTTCGTTGGTAATCTTTCTCATCGTTACAACTTCCCTGTTTTCACGGCAAAAGTAAGCAAATCCGAATATTTTAGCTAACTTTGGCGACCTGAATACACGCAAAAGCGTCCCGTTCCGCAGACGGCTCCGCCCGGCGGACCGGCAACCGGACGGAACGCGCGACAAACGACTACGATCGCCTATGAAGCAAATCGCACTTATCCTGACACTTCTGCTGGCTGCCGCCGGCGCCTCGGCCCAGGAGGTTTTCATCGGAGCCGACTTCGACACCTGGTTCGACAACCGCGAACACTCGGACTGCAACATCGACGATTCGCACACGTTCTTCAGTATGCGCCTGACCCCGAAAGCGGGTGTTATCTGGTCCGAAAAGAACCGGCTGGTGGTAGCCGTCGATCTGTTGCAAGACTTCGGCGACAAGGAACACAAGTTCTTGAGTAAAGTGGACCCCCAGATCTACTACCAGTTCAACTCGAAGACGGCACAGGCCGTAGCCGGTATTTTCCCGCGCTCCCTGCTGCTGGCCCGATACGATCCGTTCTTCCTGGGCAGTGCCTACTCGTTCTATAATAATCGCATCCAGGGCCTGGCCGCCCACTATAAATCCCAAACGGGCTCCTTCATCGAGTTCGCCATCGACTGGGAGGGAATGCGCTCGTACCAGACGCGCGAGAAGTTCCGCATCCTCTCGGGCGGCGAATACAAGGGACGCCATTGGTACGGCGGCTATGTCATGACCCTGCTCCACTACGCCAAAACCGACAATACGGAGTTGGACGAAGGGGTCGTGGACCACATCCTGCTCAATCCCTACGTCGGCTACCGCTACGAAGGAGCCTACACCTTCGATGCCCGGCTGGGTTACCTGCAAAGCCTGCAGCGCGACCGCCGCACCGAAGAGGGCTGGAAAGCGCCCAAAGGCGGGCGCCTCACCCTGTCGGTAAGCCGCTGGGGTGTCTGTTTGCTCAACGAACTCTACGTCGGCGAGAACATGCTCCCCTTCTGGGACATCTATGGCACCGGACTCTATGCCAGCGGCCCCTTTTACGCAACCCCCAAGAAGATCTACAACCAGACGGCCGTCACCTACAACCGCCGCTTCTTCAACAACACGGTGGGCGTTTCGGCCGGATTCTATTTCCATTACGACGGCGTGGGCCTGGGCCTGCAACAGATCCTGAAAGTATCGGTCAATCTGCAAAAAACCGTTTACCGTCCCAAAAAATAGACGCAAAGGCGGAAAAAAGTTGTAATTTTGTGAAAAATATACCTGCTATGGCAATCGCAACCAACGACACCAATACCAAGGAGAAAGCCGCGAACTTTCTCGAAGAGATCATTCAGGAGTCCATCGCCAAGGGCGACACGCGCGTACAGACACGTTTCCCGCCCGAACCCAACGGCTACCTGCATATCGGCCACGCCAAGAGCATCTGCATCAACTTCGGCCTGGCCAAGAAATACGGCGGCAAGTGCAACCTGCGTTTCGACGACACCAACCCGGTGAAGGAGGACGTGGAGTACGTGGATTCGATCAAGCGCGACATCCGGTGGCTGGGTTTCGACTGGGCGTTGGAACGCTATGCGTCGGACTATTTCGACCAGCTCTACGACTGGGCCGTCGTCCTGATCAAGAAAGGATTGGCCTATGTCGATGACCAGACGCAGGAAGAGATCCGCCTCACGCGCGGCACGGTATCCGAGCCCGGCAAGGAGTCGCCTTGGCGCAACCGCTCGGTCGAGGAAAACCTCGACCTGTTCGAGCGGATGAAAAAGGGCGAGTTCGCCGACGGCGAGAAGGTGTTGCGAGCCAAAATCGACATGGCGCACCCGAACATGCTGTTCCGCGACCCGATCATGTACCGCATCCTGCACGCCGAGCATCACCGCACGGGTAACAAATGGTGCATCTATCCGATGTACGACTATGCGCATGGCCAGTGCGATTCAATCGAACGGATCACCCACTCGATCTGCACCCTCGAATTCGACGTGCACCGTCCGCTCTACGACTGGTTCATCCAAGCGCTCGACATCTACCCCTCGCACCAGTACGAATTCGCCCGTCTGAACCTCACCTATACGATGATGTCCAAGCGCCGTCTTCTGAAACTCGTGCAGGAGGGCGCCGTGATGGGCTGGGACGATCCCCGCATGCCGACCATCTGCGCCCTGCGCCGCAAGGGTTATACGCCGGCTTCGGTGCGCAACTTCGCCGAAATGGTCGGCGTAGCCAAGCGCGACAACGTGATCGACCTGGGCAAGCTGGAGTTCTGCGTGCGCGAAGACCTGAACAAGGTCGCCGAACGCCGCATGGCGGTACTCAACCCGCTGAAAGTCGTCATCACCAACTACCCCGAAGGCAAAACCGAGCTTTTCACGGCGATCAATAATCCCGAAGACGAAAACGCCGGCACGCGCCAGGTGCCTTTCTCGCGCGAGATCTATATCGAACGCGACGACTTCATGGAGGTCCCGCCCAAGAAATACTACCGCCTGAGTCCCGGTACGGAGGTGCGCCTGCGCTACTCCTACCTGATCCGATGCGAAGAGGTCGTCAAGGATGCAGAAGGCAACATCACGGAGCTTCGCTGCACGTACGACCCGGAGTCGGGCAACGGTTCGTCGAGCGACGGCCGCCGCGTGAAAGGCGTGATCCACTGGGTTTTCCATCGGGAATATGACAATTCCC
>ENA-ORUL01002138-ORUL01002138.1-human-gut-metagenome-genome-assembly--contig:-NODE-2138-length-11889-cov-3.664272_pt1 | contig 11889 bp, 7 predicted proteins | sample MGYA00242084_ERZ509219 | MGnify/ENA primary metagenome ERZ509219 (study PRJEB26280, sample SAMEA2338792) | human gut metagenome | biome: human gut; feature: human-associated habitat; material: faeces...
GGCTTTTTAATTCATAGGACGTAATTTCCTATGAATTAAAAAAGCAGAGCTGACATCGTACTATAATACAAAAAATCCGGGCAGCAACACCCGGATTTTTTTATGGTCTGGATACTTAGTCCATATAGGCACCCTTCATCGCACTGGTCGCATGCTGTGCATACAATTTTAACAGACCACTCTTATATTTGCTGGTAAAACCTTTCCAGTTCTTTTTACGTTCCTCTAAGATCTGTGCAATTTCTTCCCCGGTCTTTTCCTCGCCTTTGACACCTACGATCGCAAGACGGCGGTTCTCAACATCAAGTTCAATGAGATCTCCCTCTTCCACAAATGCGATCGGGCCGCCGGCTGCTGCCTCCGGAGATACATGTCCTACGACCGGTCCTCTGGATGCGCCGGAAAAACGTCCGTCTGTGATCAGTGCAACGCTGGCTGCAAGTTTCGGGTCGGAGCAGATTGCCTCGCCGGTGTAGAACATCTCCGGCATACCGCTGCCTCTCGGTCCCTCGTAGCGGATAAATACGGCATCTCCCGGTACTACTTTTCCCTTCAGGATCGCATCGATCGCTTCTTCCTCGCTGTCATACGGTTTTGCGTTTAATCTTGCATGGAACATTTCTTTCGGGCAGGCAGTGTGTTTAATGACTGCTCCCTCCGGTGCAAGGTTGCCGCGCAGGATTGCGATGCTTCCCTCTGTACCGATCGCATGGTCAAAATCAGCGATGATATCGGTACGTTTGATTTCTTTTCCGATCAGTGCGGATTTCTCTTTTAAGATCGCATCACAGTGCTCGTAGAAACCGTTCTTTTTTAACTCTTCTAAGTTCTCACCAAGTGTTTTTCCGGTAACTGTCATCACATCAAGGTGGAGCATGCTCTTGATTTCTTCCATGACTCTCGGCACACCGCCTGCATAGTAGAAATACTGTGCCGGCCAGTCTCCTGCCGGGCGGATGTTTAGCAGATAATGTGCACCGCGGTGCATTCTGTCAAACGTATCCGCATCAATTTCAAAACCAAATTCATGTGCGATTGCCGGAATGTGCATGACCGCGTTGGTGGAACCTGAGATTGCAGCATGTACCATGATCGCATTCTCAAGACTTTCCATTGTGACGATATCTTTTGCAGCAATTCCCATCTCAACTAATTTCATTAACTGTTTTCCGGCATCATAGGCAGCCTTTTTTAATTCCGGCGCAGTTGCCGGCATCAGTGCTGTTCCCGGAAGCATCAGTCCAAGTGCTTCAGCCATAACCTGCATTGTGGAAGCGGTTCCCATGAAAGAACATGCGCCACAGCTTGGACATGCATTGTGTTTGTAATAGCGGAGCTGCTCTTCCGGGATCTCACCACGCTCATACTGCGCGCTGAATTTTCCGATCTGCTCTAAGGTTAAAAGCTCATTGATCTTACAGCCCGGATCATTTTCCACATATTCCGGTTTTACAACCGTTGCTTCCATAACACCACCGGTCACAACGATCGCGCTCATCTCTTTTAAACGGCCGATACTCATAAGCATCGCCGGCATTGCCTTGTCACAGCTTGCGATAAAAACACCACCATCAAACGTTGTAGCGTTTGCCTGCGCCTCCACAAGGTTTGTGATCGCATCTCTGTGTGCTAAAGAATAATTGATTCCATCGTGTCCCTGGGACATTCCATCGCACATATCTGTTGCATAATAACGCGCTGCTTTTCCGCCGTTTTCATCAACACCTTTTACTGCTTCTTCCACAAAAATATTTAAATGGCTTGAACCCGGATGGCTGTTTCCATAAGTACTCTCAATGATGATCTGTGGTTTGGAAAGCTCCTCCGCCTTCCATCCCATACCCATGCGAAGCGGGTCCATCTCCGGTGCAAGTTCTCTTACTTTCTGACTTCTTAATTCCATGATAGCCTCCATTCCTGCGCTGTTTTTTTGCGCATCTCAAGTTTGTGCGTAAGCACAAATCTTGCGTGTGAAAAATCTTATTTTTCACACTAGCCTCCATTCCTGCGCTGCTTTTTACCGTGAAAATCTATAATATACTAAATTTCATGCTCTGTGACTGCTCTGTCATTACCGTTTCTTCTACACGAAGAAAGAAATGATCAGTGCAACGATAAATCCGGTTCCACCAACCAATGTCTCCATGATCGTCCAGGTTTTTAATGTTGTCTTCTCGTCAAGTCCGATCAGTGATCTTACCAGCCAGAATCCGGAATCGTTAAAGTGTGAGCAGACTGTCGCTCCACCGGCAACTGCTGCAACCACACATGCAAGATACATCGGTGATAAGGATGCGATCTCCGGCATTGCTGCTACAATTCCTGCTGCCATGGTCATTGCTACGGTTGCAGAACCTACACAGATTCTTACCAGTGCTGCAACTAAAAATGCTACAACAACGATTGGAAGATTTATGGATGCCACAGCATTACCAATGATCTCACCTAAGCCGGAGTACTGTAAAATATAGCGGAGCCCGCCGCCACATGCTGTCACAAGAAGGATCAGTCCTGTCGGCTCTAAAGATTTTGTGAGGATCTTCTCTAATTCCGGCATCGTGTATCCATGCCTTGTTCCAAGGATGAACATTGCGGCTAATGTTGCGATCAGAAGTGCGGCAAACGGCTGTCCTAAAAAGTTAAATAACGGTGCCACACCTGCTAACGCCGGAACCACGCCTGCAACAGATTTCAATATGATAAGTACCAGAGGGATCATGATGATGGTAACGACCGATGCAAAACTCGGAAGTTTGGATTCATCAATATCTTCCTGGTTTGCAATCTGATCCGGAACCGGAACATAAAATTTCTTTCCGCAGACAGCTCCCCAGACCGGACCTGCAACGATCATTGCAAAAAATCCACAGCATACACCGACTAAAATAACCCATCCAAGTTCCACATTTAACATTGTGGCAACTAATACCGGGCCAGGTGTCGGCGGAATAAATGCGTGTCCTACGGCAAGTCCTGCTAAAAGCGGGATCGCATAAAACAGGGAAGATTTCTTTGTTCTTTTTGCAAGAGAAAATGCAAGTGGAATTAAAATGATAAGTCCTGCATCAAAGAATACCGGGATAGAAATAACAAGGCCGGTGATTCCAAGCGCCCATGCAGCCTTCTCATCCCCAAATTTCTTTACCATTGTAACTGCTAAAGTCTGTGCTCCACCCGATGCTTCAAGTATCGCACCGAACATGGAACCGAGTCCTACCAGGAGGGCAATTCCCTTTAGCGTGTTTCCTATACCATCGTCCACCGCCGTTACGATTTCTTCAAACGGCATTCCTGCGATCAGTCCGATTGCAATCGCACCGATTAAGATCGAAAGCATTGCGTGAACCTTAAATTTGATGATCAAAACTAACAACAATGCCAGTCCGATAATTGCTGCGATAACCAGCCGGGTTGTATCTAATTCTGCGACGTTACCCATGATATACCTCCTTATTGATATTTGTATGACGTCTGATGTTTTGTTGTGATTATTGTATTTTATTGATCATTTTTTGTCAATACATCTGATGTCTAGTTTGTTAAAACCTCTCTTTTAGACAAAAAAACAAGGTGTTTTCCTAAAAAAGCACCTTGTTTTTTGTATATTTTTCCGATATTGCATCATGTCATATGACGTCTTACCAGTTTTTGGAGTTTTTGTCCCTTACTCATTTTTTTGCTGCGCCTTTGCCTGTTTTTTCAAAATCATCTGACGATTATAATTGAGGTGCATGATCATCGCATATTTTGCACCCGCACTGTCTCCATTTAAGATTGCATCCGTGATCGCACGGTGGGTATCAATCGTTTCGTCTTTTAACTGGCGGTGTGTCAGGTTCACGAACGTGATGACCGCCGACTGAATGATCGGTACCAGTTTCTCAATGACTTTATTTTTGCTGCACCGCGCAATGTAAGTGTGAAATTCCACATCTTTCTGCAGATGGTTCTCCCCGGCAAGATACAGATTTTCCACCTCATCACACAGCCGCTTTAACTCCGCCTTTTCCTCGTCCGTCGCGTTTTCACTTGCCAGCATGGCGATCTCCGGCTCTAACATCAGGCGCACATTGCAGAGGTCTAACGCCAGTTCATATTTGTCCGTAAACCCTGAAAGCCCTAACGGATCATCCTCTAAGCGGTTCGTCCCGATCACATAAGTCCCGGAACCCCTGCAGACCTCAAGCACACCTTTGGAAACCAGGCTTTTTACCGTCTCCCGCACTGTGCTCCGCCCAACGCCGAACAGCTCTGCCAGTTCAAACTCATTTGGCAGTTTCTCACCTATTTTCACCGGCGTATGCAAAATATAATCCATCAGTTCTTCTTCCACATGCGGTGCTAATAATTCCCGGCTCTTTTTTTCCATATTGTATTATTTTCTCCTTTGTCCTGTGTGATACATAAAGACATCATACCACTTTTTGCCGGATGTTTGAACGCAAAATTTTTAACGTGCCTTCGCAAAATAGTCATTCAAAATTTCCTTGATGTAGTGATAGCGTCTTGCATAAGAGTTTTCCACACGGATGATCTGCATATGGTGCGCCTTACAGATCTCATTTTTCTGTCTGTCCCGCTCCCGTACCACTTCATCCTCAAAATGCTCCTTGCCGTCGAGTTCGATCGCAAAAACGGGCAGCTCGCTTTTTCCCCTCTTTTCATAGACAACAAAGTCGAATCTTCCCATATAAAACAGATTATCATAAGTGACATTATCATGGAACACCTGGGATATGGCAACCTCTTTGTGGATCGTATATTTATTCCGGGTGAGCCAGATATTTTCCAGCGCATGTGTCAGGTTTTTCATAAATGCCGCTTCTGTTTCCGTGGAAAACGGCTGGATTCCAAGTGCTCTCGAACTGATATGCTTTTCCGTAATTTTGGATTCCCCGTTCATTTTCACATACTGCACCAGCTCGTACAGATCATCGTCCTCATTTCCCTGATGAAGGCGCTCCAATTCTTTCCCGTCCGCAAGAAGGATCAGCTTGTCCTTCGCCCGCGACGTTGCGACATTGATCAGTTCCTTATTATTTTTGAGCCAGTCATAAGTTCCCTTTCCAGTCCGGTCGCTTAACGCCGTGGAAAACAGCACCACATCCTTTTCGTCTCCCTGAAATGCATGTACCGTTCCGCATACAACATGCTCAAATCCGTTTTCTTTGATCCCGCGCTCGATCAGTATCCGCTGATTCACAAACGGTGTGATGACAGCAATACTTTTATCAGGATTTTCCCCCGCATAACGCATGATCTCCTCCACCTCTGCCGGAGAGGTATTCTTCATGTCACCTGGCCCGCCATCCACATTGACATAGACAAGCGGCTGTCTTTCCCTGCTGTCAGACTGCACCTGAAGTTTGGAGTTATAATATTTTTTATTGTTAAAGTCTATGATTTTTTTATTACAGCGGTAATGATTTCGCAAAAGTATCTCATCGCTGACCGCATCACAGGCAAGATATGTCTTATAAATGGAATTTTCGCGGTAATCATATTCATCCGCAACATGGTATTTTCTGCGCAGTTTCCGGTTCGTGAGTTCGTCCAATAAAATAACCGGCTTTAACTGCTGCGGATCTCCCACCAGCATCAGTTTTTCACCCCGGATGATTGGCACAAGTGAGACCGCAACATTGCACTGGCTCGCCTCATCCATGATTGTCATGTCAAACAGCGGTTCCGGTTCACCCAGTTTATGGGAAGAAATGCAGGTCGTTATCATGATTGGAAATACCTTCTGCAGCTTCTTTATATTCTCCGATTTCTGCAGATACTTGTTAAATGCTGCTGCCTGCTCATTCACATCTTCATCATCATCTAAAATTTTCCGTAAATCCTGAAACCTGTTACTTTCCAGCTCCTTGATGTATTTTGCGGAGGTATAATACAGATAACTGTAAAATTCATCCTCATTGCGGTCTAATAGAGCCATTGCATCCCGCTCAGATATCTCACCGATCTTCTGGATTTTTTCATCCAGATTCCGCAGCTGACGCCCCTGCAGATCCGTACTGTTCAAGCGCAATACCTTGCCATGAGAGGTATGGCAACGTTCCTGATACTCCATGACCTGCGTTAACGTTTCTTTGCGCTCCGTCAGGTCTAAGACTTCCTCATATTCCTTTAACCTGCCGGAAAGCTGTTTCGCCCGGTCAATTCTATCACCTTTTCGACGATCTAACGTGGAAGAAAATACCTTAATGCCCTGCACCTCTCTCCGCAGCTGGTTGATGTAACAGATACATTCTTTTACTTTTTCCTGATTTCCAAGGCGCAGTACCGGAAATGCGACCCGTTTTCCCTTATAAGTCAGGGAACTTAATTTTTCAAATACATTGTTTATGGGTACATTGTTGTAAGACGCAAACAGTACCGTCATATTGTTAAAAAATGCCGTCACGATCGTGTTTAAGATCGTATTCGTCTTGCCGGTTCCCGGTGGTCCCTGAATATAGGCAAGCGGATATTTCATGGCATTGTTAATTGCAAGAAGCTGGTCGAGATTGATGTTCTGGTTTAACAGTGCGATCGGATATGCCTTCGTTCTTCGCGGACGTTCCAAAAGATCGCCGAAAAATGCCCGGATTGGAAACGTCACCTGCTCTTTTTCGTACATGTCAAGAATCGCCTTATACTCTTCATGCAGATTTAATGCGCAGTCCATGCCAAGTCCGATGACATAGGGCATGTCATCCACAACTGCCCGCGCACCGTTTTTTTCTGTAATCGCATCTTTTATTTTTTCAAGATTTTTTTCAAAATCGGATAACAGCTCATATTCATCCGCATCTAAATACCTTCGGATATTTTCCTGCTCTCCCCCTATGGTAAACTGCGTGCAGATCGTGATATCTTCATCCGGTTTAAATGCCTTGTTTTTTACATCCAGATTCAGATTCCGGTATGCCAGCACATACAATCCATTTTTTGTATGGATACTTAAAATATTTAGTGCCAGCTTTTGAATATGAAGCGTTTTCCCCTGTTGCGTGCCCCGGTTCATGCGCCGCTGAAAATTTGTCACGATCTCTTTAAACTGTTCCTCCGACAACTGGTACTCCCCGTCACGCACCTGATCTCCGTCGATATAGCGCACCAATTCATAATCGGTCGTATACGGCGTGGCATCCAGTTTGCTGCACATTTCCAGATAATTCAGTATTTTTAAATTTGCCGTGTTTGCAAAAAGGTTCTGGTAGCGTTCCGGGTGCAGCGCGATATCTTCGATCAGCCGCTCATTCTCCGGGCAGTACGAGCCTTCCACGATCTCGGTCGAGAGGATGGAATCGATATAGATCTTATCGTATCCCTCAATCGAGCACCGGTTGAGATGAAGTCCGTCCACTTTTAAAGTCTTGTTCCGTGGGTCTAAGTCCCGGATTCCGATCCAGTAGTTCGTGTGCTTGCCCTCTTTGTTCAGATATTCAATTTTCAGCCATTTTCCTTCGTGGATAGCTTTGAAGATATCTCTGTGTATACTGTTCATATGTTTTTGCCAGTCTTCCCAATCCGCCTCGCATACTCCGCCAGCTCCCGGTTCGCTTCATTTAACGGTCCAAACTCTTCTACCGCACAGATACATTTTTTACAGCTATCGATCAGCCGCTTTGCCTCCTGCACCTTATCCTGTCCGACCGGATAAAATGCCTTTTCCGACACAACTTCTGACGCAAGTGCCACAGCCGCTTTGTACTCCACATCATTTTCCTGCAGGATTCCCGCTGCAAACGGAATGTTTTCGCGCCACAGCCTGTTGTATACCGGGATGCCGCTGCCCGCACCGCCGATCACAAAAATCTGTGAACTGACCGGATCTGGGACTTGACTGCCACTGCAGAAATCTTTACTGCTGCAATTCTCTATGTCAGAATCTTTGAAATCTCTTGTATTCTGATATCCCGTGCACAAAAAAATCTGCCCCGTCACCGGATCAAAACTCTGATCCGCCACCCCGTATAATTCCTGCACATAATTTCCGGCAAAAATCTTCTCCGGTGTGCCGATGCGGTCGATGCGGTCGCCTCTGACACAGGCGACCGTATCGGAAACTTTCTGCGCAAGGTCAAGCTCATGCAGTGACATAATGACCGCCATCTTTTTATCTCTTGCAAGCATGCGGATATTTGTAAGTATATCCATCTTAAAGCCCATATCCAGATAGGAGGTTGGCTCGTCTAAGATCAGGATTTTTGTATCCTGACAGATTGCCCGCGCAAGCATCAGACGCTGGCGCTGTCCGTCGCTGATCTTCATGAAATCCTGATCCTGCACTTCACCTGCATGGACAAGCGCGATCGCCTCATCCACTTTTGCCCAGTCCTCTTTTGACAGGATGCCAAATCTTCCCGTATAAGGATAACGCCCGGAGGCAACCACTTCCCTGCCGCTCATCAGCTCCGTGCGGAGGCGTTCTGTCATGACCATGGACAATCGTCTGGAAATCTGGCTGTCTTTTAATTCATCCATGGATGCTTCGCCCAAAAATACGGTTCCATCCAGTTTCTTTAACTGCTTTGTAATCGTCTTTAAGATCGTGGATTTTCCGGAACCATTCGGCCCGATCAGTGTCAGTATCTCCCCCGGCCGGACAGAAAGATTCACATCCCCGATCAAAGGTGTTTTATCATAGCCGACAGTCAGATGCTCTGTGCGGATCTCCTGCATATATGACTACCTCCCCTCCTGTTTTCTCAACATTGCTGCGATCACGACCGGCACCAGAAACAGTGCCGTAACCGAGCTAATACTGATTTCCGTCGGCGCAAACACGGTTCTTGCAATTCCGTCACAAAAAAGTGTCACAACTGCACCACACAAAAAACACCCCGGAATCAGGATAATCGGGCGCGCTGTTTTTGTCGCCATCCTCACCAGATGCGGCACTGCAATTCCGACAAAGGAGATCGGTCCCGCAAATGCAGTCACGCAGGCAGACAGAAGGCTTGATAAAAGGATCATCGTGACCCTCAATACTTTTACATTGACACCAATATTTCTGGCATATGCCTCCCCCATCTGATATGCCCCGATCGGTTTTGCCAGACAAAAAGTCACAAGCACTGCTACACCGACGATCACGACGATCATTTTTATATTTTCCCATGTCATGCCGGAAAAACTTCCCATCGACCAGTTGTGAAGATTGACGATATTCGAATCGCTGGCAAATGTGACGCCAAAGTCCGTGATGGCGGAACAGATATAACCGATCATGATCCCACAGACCACCAGCAGCGACATTTTTGACACGCGAAATGAAATTAAAAGCACGAATCCCATGGCAAGCATGGAACCCACAAACGCAGCCATAACCATGCCAAAGGAACTGATCATAATGCCTTTTTCCAGCAGGAAAATCATGGTAAGTGCCACCACCAGTTTTGCGCCGGATGAAATTCCAAGCACATACGGTCCTGCAATCGGATTCTGGAAAAAGCTCTGGAGTAAAAATCCCGACACTGACAGTGCTCCTCCTAACAAGATCGCAGCAAGGATGCGCGGCAGTCTGATTTTCCACACAATCTGTGAAAATGTCTCATCTTTTCCACTTCCCGCAAGGATTGCAAACAGATCCGATGTGGATATGTCCACACTTCCCGCCCCGACATTCCATAAAAACAATACCGATAATATGATAATTGCAACAACAAAAGAGATGATATAACGTTTTTTCATGATTTCCTCTGGTTTATATGAATTCCTGTCAGTTGATTTTCTTCAAAAACCGGTACTCTGCATCCGTTTCCCCATTCAGTACCTTATTGAGATCCTCAATGAAATCACAGGTTCCACTGGTCTGCTGGTAAAAATTGTTTCCGGTTGTGTAGACCTGTCCTGATTTTACTGCTTTAAAGTCGGCAAACAGACTGTTTTTCTGTACCAGTTCAGCGATCGATGTCAGTTCTCCCTCTATTGTACCATTGTAAATGAGAATGTCAGCATCTTTTTCGGCCGCATAGAAATCTTCCATCTGCATTTTTAATGTGGAGAGTGCATTTTCCTCTTCCGGGACATAACCATTTAAGGAATAAGTGCCCCCCGCAAGTTCGATCATTGATGATACATAATCATTTGGTTTCCGTACCGTAATCGTTCCATCCGATGCAACTGCAAAAAATGCTACCGACAGCCCCGTTTTTTCTTTTTCCAAAATCGGCTCAATATGTGCTGCCTGCGCATCAAAAAACGCTTTGGCCTGCTGTTCTCTCCCGAACAAAACGCCAAAAAGCTTTATCCATTCGAGTCTTCCAAGCGGGTGCTTTTCATAGCTGGAGCGCTCGATCATGACCTTGATCCCAAGTTCTTCTAATTTTTCTTTCACTTCCGGGTTGTGCGTGATCATCGTATTTTCAATCGCAAACGTGCATCCACCGGAAAGTAAAAGTTCATAGTCAGGCGCACTGTATTTCCCGGCATAGATCAGATTTCCCGCTGCCATCGCATCTGCCGCCTCTTTTACATACCAGTCTTTTTCTTTTACTCCTGTATATTTCAGATCGGAGACAGCACCGATCTGGCAGACTAAATCCATCACCGCACTCGACACCAGATATACATTTTCAAGCGGCTGTTGTAAAACTGTCACATCTGCCGGAACATCCGCCGGCACTTTGACACCTTTTGGCACAAGCAAAAAACGACCGTTATCCACGATCGTAATCAGCTTATAAGCACCATATTGTTCTACTTCAAACTGATCGGCGCAGGATAACTCCATACGCCCATTGCAGTCTAAATCTTTAAAATCTGCCGTTTCCGGAAATTGAAAAGTCAGGGTGTAATCAATCTCATGCGGCGTACTCATTGCCGTCGTATCACCGATCACATCCATCTCACATGGGATTCCATCAATTGGAAATGTGAATGTAGAGTTTCCACCTTCATTTTCATTGAGATATTTCTCCCCGTTCACGATCATGTAATCGTAATGCGTACTGCTCCATGTGATCGTCGCATATGCCACTCCATCCTTCACAGTAACTTTCGCCTGTGAATCCACAGTTGCTTTTCCGCTGCCGCCTTCTAATGTGACTTCCACCGTATATTCGCCATCCTCAGGAACTGAAACTTCTGTGCTGTCTGCCTGTTCTGCGGCATCATTTCCAGTCATGCTTTCTTCTGTTCCATCCTGATCTGCAGTTCCCTGCACATTTTCCTCTGCTGTCTGTGCATTTTCCTCTGTGACTGTACCTGCCGCTCCCTGTGCACTTTCCGTGGCTGTCTGACCAGCCCCGCCTTCTACTGCAGCGGCATTATTTTTTGCACCGCATCCCGTGAATATCTGCATGCACATCATTGCGGATAAGATTACTGCGGTCACTCTCTTTTTATTCATACAAATCTCCATTTATTAGTTATCTGTCTCCTGCGGATCAGAAACGCTTACTTTGTGATCGTACCACTCGCCTTTTGTGCCGAGGATTGCAAGATCAAATTCTTCATCTAATGCTTCTACCGGCACATCAAAACCATATACCTCGTCGGTAGTTCCATCACTGTATTTTACGGTATCCGTTGTCGGCTCTAAAATAGCAGCACCATCTTTCTGTGCATCATCTGCTGTTCCAACGAAAAGGTTTACGATCTTCTTTGATACAAGGCTGATATGGATCGTCATTTTTCCATCCTGTACAGTAAGTATCCCACGTCCCTCGTCTGCTTCATTTACATGGAACATACTGCTGTCGGTATCAAACTTTGCTGTGTAAGTTCCATCCTCGAGAGTACCAACGGTACTCTCTGTGGTGGATGTTGACTCAAGTGCTCCTAAAGAATCGATTGCGTCTTTTGTATGATCTACATAAATCTGCTCGATCGCGTCGATTCTTCCAAGTCCTGAAATCTGTGTATCAATGCTGTCAAAATATCCACTTGCTGTGA
>ENA-ORUL01002151-ORUL01002151.1-human-gut-metagenome-genome-assembly--contig:-NODE-2151-length-11810-cov-2.951850_pt1 | contig 11810 bp, 9 predicted proteins | sample MGYA00242084_ERZ509219 | MGnify/ENA primary metagenome ERZ509219 (study PRJEB26280, sample SAMEA2338792) | human gut metagenome | biome: human gut; feature: human-associated habitat; material: faeces...
GTACCAACGGAACTAAATGAATCCGCAGACCTGGATGGGGCAGGAGCAGTCCGCAGATTTTTCTCAATTACTATCCCGCTGATCATGCCGTCCATTTCCTTCTGCATGTTCCATTCTGTTGCCAATTCCTTAAAAATGTTTGAATTGATCTTCAGCTTGACAGGCGGCGGTCCGGGAACATCTACTACGTCAATTGCACTTGATATTTACAACACTGCATTTAACAACAGCCGCTATGGATATGGAAGCGCCAAAAGTGTAATTCTTTTTATCATCGTTCTGGTGATCTCCGTAATTCAGGTTAATTTCTTTAAAGGCAAGGAGGTAGAGGCATGAGTAAAAAAAGCAAAGCACTTCACGGTGTGATACAGTTATTCCTGATCCTTTTTCTGCTTTTATATCTTTCCCCTCTTTTCCTGGTGGGAATCAATGCCTTTAAAAGCTATCAGGAAATCATGACAGATGTTATGAGCCTTCCATCTGCTTTTACTCTTGACAATATAAAAAATGTATTTCATGATATGAAATATCCAGCTACTTTTTTGAATACACTCATCGCCACAGTAATAGGAACTCTCGGCATTATCGTGATCGCTTCCATGGGAGGCTATAAAATGGCACGTGTGAAAACACGCTACAGCCGTTTCTGTTTCCTGTTCTGCATTGCGCCTATGATGATCCCGTTCCAGTCCTTTATGCTTACTCTGGTAAATGTAGCCACCACTTTACATATCAATGGGAAAATATGGGGACTTGCCATTATTTACTGGGGGCTTGGTGCCCCAATGAGTATTTTCCTGTATCAGGGCTTTGCCAAGGGCATTCCCCTGGAACTGGAAGAGAGCGCACTTATTGACGGCTGCAACCAGTTTCAGCTTTTTACCCGTATTATTTTTCCAATGCTGAAATCCTGTACTGCGACGGTTACGATCATCAATGTAATGTGGATCTGGAATGACTTTCTTCTTCCCCTTCTTATGCTGGGCGGAAGAAAGAGCAGCAAAACCCTGCAGCTTGCAGCCTACAGCTTTATGGGACAGTACAAAATGGAATGGCAGAACATTATGTCTGCTGCGATCCTGATCATTATCCCAGCGCTGATCCTGTATCTGATTTTCCAGAAATCTATTATCAAGGGTGTTGTAGCTGGAGCCGTAAAAGGCTGACCGATTTTCAAAGGAGGAATGGAAGATGAAGTTTACCAATGGCTTCTGGCTTGTGAGAGATGAATTTCAGGCTGATTATGTAAGAGACATTTATGAGGTAGAAGAGCGGGAAAACGAACTCCTGGCTTTTGCCCCCTATAAACAAATCCAGGGACGCGGGGATACCTTAAACATTGGAATGATGACCTATACCTTCACCGCACCAGCAAAGGACATTTTGGGAATCCACATGGTAAATCACGCTGGAAATTACGTAAAAAGCCCATCATTTGAATTGTATGGTGATTTAGATAAAAGTCCGGAACGTAAATGTGAGAAAGCTTCCGGCAAAGAAAAATGGACGTTAAAGTCAGGAAAGCTTTCCCTGGAATTTGAAACTGGTTCCCCTGAAATGAAGTTTTATGGAGATGGAAGGGAGCTTACCTGTATCAAGAGCAAAACTACGGGAATGATGCATCACAAACAAGGCATGAACTATCTGGTCTCCGGACTTAATTTAGGTGTTGGCGAGCTGGTTTATGGCCTTGGGGAACGGTTTACCCCTATGGTAAAAAATGGCCAGACCGTGGATATCTGGAATGAGGATGGCGGTACAGCCAGTGAAATTTCCTATAAGAATATTCCGTTCTATTATACGACCAAAGGCTATGGCGTCTTTGTCAATCATCCGGGACGTGTCAGCTTCGAGGTAGGTAGTGAGAAGGTGGAAACCGTACAGTTTTCTGTAGAAGATGAGGAACTGGAATACTTTGTTATTTATGGTCCTACCCCTTTGGAAATTATAGAAAAATACACAGCCCTTACCGGAAGATCGGCATTGCCGCCTAAGTGGTCCTTTGGCTTATGGCTTACCACATCCTTTACCACCAACTACGACGAGGCTACGGTAAACAGCTTTATTGATGGATTTGAACAGCGCCATATTCCTCTTTCTGTTTTCCATTTTGACTGTTTCTGGATGAAAGGCTTCGAATGGTGCAACTTCACCTGGGATAAAGATATGTTCCCGGATCCGGCAGGTATGCTGGAACGTTTTCATAAGCGAGGCTTAAAAATCTGTGTTTGGATCAATCCCTATATTGCACAGAAGTCGCCTCTGTTTGGAGAAGCCATGGAAAAGGGCTATCTTCTGATGAAAGACAATGGAAGAGTTTGGCAGTGGGATATGTGGCAGCCGGGACTTGCCATTGTGGACTTTACCAACCCTGCAGCCTGCGAGTGGTACAGCAAAAAGTTAGAGGCACTGCTCGATATGGGTGTTGACTGCTTCAAAACAGATTTTGGTGAGAGAATCCCGACGGATGCGGTATATTACGACGGTTCTGATCCGGTCAAGATGCACAACTACTATACATACCTTTACAATAAGGTGGTATTTAACGTATTAAAGAAGAAAAAAGGTGAAAAAGAGGCTGTTCTTTTTGCACGTTCTGCAACTGCAGGCGGACAGAAGTTCCCGGTTCACTGGGGCGGTGACTGCTGGTCTGATTATGAATCCATGGAGGAGAGCCTTCGCGGAGGCCTGTCACTGACAAGTTCCGGTTTTGGATACTGGAGCCATGATATCGGAGGATTTGAGAGTACCTCCACACCGGATGTCTATAAGAGATGGTGTGCATTCGGACTGCTTTCTTCCCATTCAAGACTGCACGGATCTACTTCTTACCGTGTGCCGTGGGCATATGATGAAGAAGCAGTGGATGTGGTACGCTGCTTTGCACAGCTTAAGGCATCTTTGATGCCATATCTGTACCGCAATGCGATCGAGACGTCCAAAACAGGTATTCCTATGATGCGCAGCATGGTACTTGAATTTACCGAAGATAAAAACTGTGCATATTTAGCAACACAGTACATGTTAGGTGATTCCCTGCTCGTTGCACCGATCTTCCGCGAGGACAGTATCGCAGAATATTACCTGCCGGAGGGAACATGGACATCCTTACTGACCGGAGAAGTCAAAGAGGGAGGTAAGTGGTACAAAGAGAAACATGGTTACTTAAGTATTCCTCTTTATGTCAAAGAGGGCAGTATTGTGGCTATGGGAGCAAGAAATGATAATGCAGTTTATGACTATGCAGATGGTGTGACATTCCGTGCATATGCATTAAAAGATGGCATCAAGGCAGAAACTGTCGTATATGGAACGGAAAATGAAAAAGAAGCATCTGCAAATGTTGTAAAGAACGGATCTTCTTATCAGATCGCGGTAGAGAGTAATAAGGCATCCAAAGTGGCATTGATGAACGTTGGCACTCCAAAGCAGGTAACCGGTGCATTCTATACACAGGATGGGGAAAATGTCATCGTAGCATTTGACGGTAACGGCAAGGCAGAGGTTGTATTTTAATGCAGGAAACATATATTGAACAGATTTTAAAAGAGCTGACTTTAGAAGAAAAGATCGGTATGATCCACGGTGCGGGTTTATTCCGCACCGAAGGAGTGGAGCGGCTTTCCATCCCACCGCTCTATATGTCGGATGGACCGATGGGAGTGCGCGCAGAATTTGCGGACAATGAATGGCGGAGTGTCGGGACGACGGAAGATTATGTGACTTATCTTCCGTGCAACAGCGCCATTGCATCCACCTGGAACCGTGATCTGGCAAAGAAAGCCGGAAAAGTGCTGGGTGAGGAGGCAAGAGGCAGGGGCAAAGATGTGATCTTAGCTCCGGGCATCAACATCAAGCGGAGTCCGCTCTGTGGCAGGAATTTTGAATATATGAGCGAAGATCCGGGACTCATCGAAGAACTGGTTGTACCGATGATCGAGGGAATCCAGGAAAACGATGTTGCGGCATGCGTGAAGCATTTTGCGGCAAACTCACAGGAAACCGAAAGACTCTGGGTGGATACAATCATCGATGAGACAGCACTGGAAGAAATTTATTTTCCGGGATTTCAAGCGGCGGTAGAAAAGGGACACACCCTTGCGCTGATGGGAGCCTATAATCTGTTAAACGGTGAGCACTGCTGTATGAGTAAATCCCTGCTCAATGAAAAACTGCGGAAAGACTGGGCATTTGACGGTGTGGTAATCTCCGACTGGGGTGCTGTGCACGATACGAAACTGGCTGCAGAGTCCGGGCTGGATCTTGAGATGGATGTCAAGTATCAGTTCGACGAACAGTACATGGCAGAGCCTCTGTTAAAAGCAGTGAAGGATGGAGAAATCGAAGAATCGCTGGTGGATGAGAAAGTGCGCAATATCCTCCGCATGATGCTGCGTTTAAAAATGATCGGACCGGAGAAAAAACATCGTAAGACAGGCGCATACAATACGGAGGAACACCGCAGGGCAGTGCTCGATGTGGCGCGCGAGTCCATGATTTTACTGAAAAATGAAGATCAGGTATTACCGCTTCAGGCAGAATCCGGCTGTAAGGTTGCCGTGATCGGCGCAAATGCCGCTGCGATCCATTCGAACGGGGGAGGAAGTGCAGAAATCAAGGCACTGTATGAGATATCACCGCTTATGGGAATCAAAAAGTTACTTGGTGGAAATGTGAAAGTTTCTTACGCACCGGGCTATGTGATTCCGGATAAGAAAGAGGCATCTGAGATCAACTGGCAGGCGGCGAGCACGGAGACTGCAGAGGATACCGAAAAGGAAAGCACTGTAAGTGGAAGAACACTGGATGAAAAACAGCAGGAAGCCTTAGCGGAAGCAGTTGCGCTGGCAAAAGCAAGTGACATTGTTATTTTTGTGGGCGGACTGAACCACGATTTTGATGTGGAGGGACCTGACCGCGTGAACATGAAATTGCCATACGGGCAGGATGAAGTAATCGATGCTCTGCTAAAGGCCGTGCCGGATACGGTGGTCTGCATGTATGCAGGTGCACCGGTTGAGATGCCGTGGGCAGAAAAGGCAAAAGCAATCCTCTGGAGCTACTATGCCGGTATGGAAGGGGGAACAGCCCTGGCAGAGATCTTGTCTGGAAAAGTAAATCCATCCGGAAAGCTGGCAGAAACATTTATCCGTGATGCGTCACAGTGCCCGGCACATACGATCGGAACATTTGGAAAGAAAGACCGTGTGGAGTACAGGGAAGGTGTGATGGTCGGTTACCGTTATTATGACACAAAAAAAACAGATGTCCTGTTCCCGTTTGGTCATGGACTTTCCTATACGGCATTTACCTATAATGATCTTGAAATTATACGGCAGCAGGAAAATGGCAGACAGACCGTGAAAGTTTCCTGTTCGGTAACCAATACAGGAGAACATGCAGGGAAAGAAACCGTTCAGATTTATGTGGCACCGGAACAGAAAAAAGACAGACCGGTTCATGAACTGAAAGCGTTTGAAAAAGTCAGGCTTGATGCCGGGGAAACAAAGCGGATCTGTGTTATTTTGGAAGAAAGAGATTTTTCCCGTTATGACACAGACAAAAAGATGCCGGTTCCGGTAAATGGAACGTATGAAATTCAGGTTGGCGCATCTTCGACAGATATCTGCCTTTGTGGAAAAATCGACCTTTTTTTTGCAGAAGGTTAAATGATGACTATTGAAAAGAAACTCTGACTTTGCTATGATAAAGTCAGGTTTTTTTTATGGGATTTTTTTGGGGCGGATAGGTGAGAATATGTCTGAAAAGAGCAAGGTATTAGTCGTAGATGATAAACAGGTCGAACGTGTCATGATGAAAAGAATTTTGAGCGGTACGTACGAGGTGATAGAGGCAGAAAATGGCAAGGAAGCATTTGAGATTCTTTATGAACGAAGCACGGAGATAACGGCGGTACTTTTAGATATCGTTATGCCGGAGTATGACGGGTATTATTTTCTGGAACGGTATCATAAAGCGCAGATGTATCAGGCAATACCTGTCATTGTACTTACGATGGAGATTGACATTGAGACAGAGATTAAATGCCTGGGCATGGGAGCATGGGATTTTATCCGGAAACCGTATGATGTGGATGTTGTCCGGTTCCGGCTGAAGAATGTGATTGGCAGCAGCAGTCAGAATATCAGCAAAGCGTTAAAGTACCGTGCAGAATATGATATCCTTACCGGCATCTATAATAAGACCCATATGTTTCAGGCGACATCTTCTATGTTAGAGCGATATCCGGACCGGCATTTTGCTTTTGTGCGGATGGATATTGAAAAGTTCCAGCTGATCAATTCTTTCTTTGGAATGAGTGCAGGGGACGAGCTGCTGAAATATATTGCAGACCTTTTGATATGTGCAGTCAGAAACCGCAGTGACGTTACCTTTGGCAGGATGGATGCGGATATATTCTGCTTCTGCGTATCCTATGAAAATACAAAAGAACTGGTCGAAAGTTTTGATAAAATGCGTGATATCTTAAGCAGATACCCGCTTGATTTTGATATTGTACCGATATTTGGTGTTTATCTGATCGCTGGAAAGAAAATAACACCGGATCACATGTACGATCGTGCCAACCTTGCGGCAAAGCACTGCAAAGGCAATTATATCCGTAACTATGCATTTTATACACGGCAGATGAGCCAGGAGATCGAGAAGGAACAGCGGATCGTAAACAGCATGAAAAGTGCACTGGAAAATCATGAATTTGTTGTATTCTATCAGCCAAAATACGGGCTCAGCGATAATCAGATCGCAGGAGCGGAGGCGCTGGTTCGCTGGAAACATCCGGAACGGGGAATGATTTCACCGGGAGAGTTTATACCGGTATTTGAACGGAATGGATTTATCACAAAGCTGGATTATTATGTGTGGGAGCAGACCTGCATCCAGCTTAGAAAGTGGATGGATGAAGGAAAGAATCCGCTTCCGATATCCGTCAATCTTTCGAGGGTCAGTCTTTACAACAAAGATATCGTGAATGTGATCTGCAATCTGGTGGACAGTTACCGGATTCCACGCAGACTGTTTCAGGTAGAACTGACAGAGAGCGCATACAATACAAATCCCAAAGCAGTGCAGGATATGATGCAGCGTTTGCGCGAAGAGGGATTTTACATTCTGATGGACGATTTTGGAAGTGGTTATTCTTCTTTAAATGTTTTAAAGGATATTGTGGTTGATGTTTTAAAGATGGACATGAAGTTTTTTGCCGGTGATGACAGGGAAGGACGCGGAGAAAATATCATGGCGGCAGTGATCCGTATGGCAAAATGGCTGAATATGCCGGTTGTTGCGGAAGGCGTGGAACGGATCGAACAGGTGGAATTTTTGCGGAGTATTGGCTGTGAATATGTACAGGGATATTATTTTGCAAAACCGATGCCTGTGGAAGAATACGAAAAACTGCAGTTTGACAGACCGCATGCGGAGAGAAAGAAAGAGACAGAACGCTTAGTTGACATAGATAGCCTGTGGACGCCGGCCTCCCAGCTGGAGTCACTCTTTTTAAATGCGAAACAGGGTGTGGCTGTCTATGAGTACGGCAAAGAACAGATTGAGATAATACGCGTAAATAATGCGTATTATGAGGTGTTTGGATATCAGGATATCAGTCAGAAAAAAGATATTTTTCAGGGAATTCCAAAACGATATCATAAACGTATTCTGGATGCCTTTTTTTATACAGCAGATAAAGGACGTGAAACACAATGTGAATTTTCCAGGAAGAATGAAGCAGGAGAAGAAATTTTTATATCATTAAAGCTGTATGATGTAGGAATTGTAGGAAATAAACATATCATATATGGTGTTTTCTTAAATGTGACAGAACCAAAACAACTGGAATGGGAATTAGAAAAATACAGGCTGTTATTATCCGGAAAAACGAAAGACAGGGAGATGGAACAGGAAAAAGAACAATCGGAGGAATGATAGAAAAATGTGTGAGGTATTGGAAAAATTAAGAGCATGGGGATGCGATTTAGATGGAGCTTTAGAGCGTTTTTTAGGAGATGAGGAATTATATAAAAGCTGCCTTCCGATGGTGGCAGAGGACGAGGCTTTTGATGGATTAAAAGAGGCACTTGCAGAAGATGAGAGAAAAAAGGCGTTTGACTGTGCACATACTTTAAAAGGTGTCTTTGCCAATATGGGAATCACACCGATGTTTGATACGGTCGAAAAAATTGTAGAGCCGCTTCGTGCCGGAATAAATGATGGACTGATGCCGGTATATGAGGAATTGTCCAGGGAAACATCTTAGAAGCATTATCCGGATCGAGGGAGAATAAGACGCGTGAAGATTTATATGACGGATATTGTTCCATTTGGGGATGAAAAGATATTTGCACAGATGCTGCCTTTTATCACGGAAGACCGGAAAAATAAAATAATGCAATTGAAAAAAAAAGAAGACCGGTGCAGATCTTTAGCAGCAGGATTATTGTTAGAGTATGCCCTGAGGGAATATGGAATCAGTCTGTTACCAGGGAAAATGCAGCAGATGTATCTTAGATTCGGAGAGAAAGGAAAACCGGTATTAAATGGAAAAACCGGTATACATTTTAACCTGTCACATTCGGGAAGATATGTGGCAGGTGTTTTTTCAGATAAAGAAGTTGGAATTGATGTGGAACAGATCCGGAAAGGACAGATGAAAGTGGCAGAACGTTTTTTCTGTCCGGAGGAATATCTGGCATTACAAAAGGAAAAAATGAAAAAAGCAGACTGTTATTTTACAGAGTTATGGACAAGAAAAGAAAGTTATATCAAAGCGGTTGGAAAAGGGATGGCATTGGATCTTGCATCGTTTTGTGTACTGCAGGATCAGGTTAAATTTTTAAAAGCGGGGCAGACGGGAGAATGGTATCTGCAAAGCTATGATCCCGCAAGTGGATATATATTGTCAGTATGTGCCAAAAAATGTACAAAATGCGAAATTCAATGGATCAGTAAAGAGATGTTTACACAGAAATTTATTTGACGGAAAACTGGAAAGAATTTATAATAATCGCTGAAATGACAAGTAAGGAGGAAGATTCATGTACGACGAATTGACCGAACAGGATATAAAAAAGATGGAAGAGGAGATTGAGTACCGAAAACTTGTGGTGCGCAAAGAGGCCTTAGAGGCAGTGAAGGAGGCAAGAGCGCAGGGAGACTTAAGTGAGAATTTCGAGTACCATGCGGCAAAGAAAGATAAGAACCAGAATGAGAGCCGTATCCGCTATTTAGAGAGAATGATCAAAACAGCAAAAGTGATTTCAACGGATTCTGCAGAGGATGAAGTTGGTATGAATAATACGGTGACGGTTTATTTTGAGGAGGACGACGAGGAAGAGGTTTATAAGATCGTGACAACAGTCCGCGGTAATTCTTTAAAAAATTTAATCAGCAATGAGTCACCGCTTGGAAAGGCATTGCTTGGACATAAGGTTGGTGACCGCGTGGAAGTGGCTGTCAATGAGAATTATTCTTATTATGTCGTAATACGGAAGATCGAGAATACCGTGGATGACGGTTCCGATAAAATAAGACGCTTTTAGCAGAAAGAGGGATTTATGAGACTTACAGAATTATTAAATACAGAGAATGTAACGATTTCCTGTGAACTGTTCCCGCCGAAACAGGGTGCACAGTTAGACAACTACAAAAAGATTGTCGGAGATATGGCAGCATTGAAACCGGCATATATGAGTGTTACTTATGGTGCAACCGGCGGAACTTCTGATTATACGGTAGAACTTGCAAATGAAGTGCGAAATGTGAATCATATTCCGGCACTGGCACATCTCACCTGTGCATCTTCGACTAAGGAGAAAGTTGCCTCTGTGATTCAGGAGTTAAAAGAAAAGCAGATTGAAAATGTACTTGCACTGCGCGGAGATATCCCGCAGAACGCGGATTTCCCGCTGCCAAATCAGTATAAACATGCAAGTGAGCTGATCTATGATATCAAATCACAGGGAGATTTCTGTATCGGCGGAGCCTGCTATCCGGAAGGACATCCTGAGTCACAGACATTAGAGGAAGATCTGATCCATCTGAAAGAAAAAGTGGATGCCGGATGTGAGTTCCTCACAACACAGATGTTTTTTGACAATAATATTCTTTATAACTTTATGTACAAAGCACTAAAACATGGAATCGATGTTCCGGTTGTGGCAGGAATCATGCCGATCACTAACGCAAATCAGGTAAAACGGAGCATTGCATTGTCGGGAAGTTTGGTGCCACGCCGTTTCCTTGCAATCGTCGACCGCTTTGGCAGTGACCCGGCTGCTATGAAACAGGCAGGTATCGCCTATGCGACAGACCAGATCATCGATCTGATCGCAAACGGTGTCAACCATGTACATATTTATACGATGAACAAGCCGGATGTTGCAGGAGCGATTCTTGAGAACCTTTCGGATATTTATGTGAGGGACTAGTACGGCTATTTGTTTCCGGGTAAAATATATAGCTTTTATGAAAAAAATAATATCATTAGCTGCTTAGAAATGGAGATTAGTGTGAAAAATAAGATTTTTCACACGCAAGATTTGTGCTTACGCACAAACTTGAGATGCGCAAAAGACAGCGCAAGAATGGAGATTAATGTGAAAAAACAGGAAGAAATTTTTCGTGAGATCCAGGAGATGATGGGAGAGACAAAAGAAGGAAGAATCCGCTGGAGTGTAGAGGTTATGACTACCGAGGCAAATCCGGCAGAAGAAAAACCCGTTGAGCATGAGGACGGATTAGACTGGACGATTGATGAGTGCTATGTTTCTTACTATTGTAAATATAAAGGAAAAGATTTTTGTCTGATCACTTATGAAATGTTAAAAACTGCAAACAGAAGCATAGGAGAGCAGAAAGTAAAATCAAGCAATATGGTATTTTTACCACCACTTGGCATGCGTTTTTTTGATATTCATGCACTGCTGCCATACAGCATAGAGGTATCGAATGTATTACTTGACGCAATACACCGTCTCTGGGTAATGCTGCTTGATATGTATAAAGTGGACAAGGGCAGTATCTATTTGAATGTAAGACCCGGAACACTCACGATCGAGGATGAAAAGAATTGACAGGAACGATTTTTACGTCATGATCATTTAGGGGAGAAGAGGTAATATCTGTTGAAAAAACAAACCAAAATAGCCATGAAGCTGTCTGTTATTGCTATGATTGTGTCTGCATTTATGATGCTGGCAGCCTGCACAGAAACAGTGCAGAAACAAAAGATACCTGGTGCAACATATATGGGAGGGAACAATACGATTACTGAGATCTGTAAAGAACTTGACTCTGCGGGAGCTGCGCATGTAGACATATTTCGGGAATGGGCGGTTGATTTTGCAGATTCCGCAGGAAAAAATGCAAAGCTGGAAGATACATGGTCAGATCCTGGGAAAATGAAAGCGGATATCGGTAAATGTATGGATGGCTGGGAACAGAATCATGATTATTCAGATGCGGACTGTAGAATGACAGCTTTTCTCCTGTTAGATGGGGTGATCCGCTCGGAATTAACGGAAGATCATTATGAGGGAACCTATCTGATGTTTGACACAGAAGCGATAGATAATGTGGACAGGTATGAAATCATAAAAGAGAACAAAGATATGTTTACCACACTTTATGGTGAAAAGAGTGTTACGGATGACAGACATCCGGAATCTGCATTTTGCGACAGCTGGAAAGAATATGGATTTCAAATAGATAATGACAGAATATCGCTTCTTAGTATCGTAATATATGATCCATATACGGATGTGTACGGAATAAGGAGTATATAAACGACGAAT
>ENA-ORUL01002163-ORUL01002163.1-human-gut-metagenome-genome-assembly--contig:-NODE-2163-length-11747-cov-3.708690_pt1 | contig 11747 bp, 7 predicted proteins | sample MGYA00242084_ERZ509219 | MGnify/ENA primary metagenome ERZ509219 (study PRJEB26280, sample SAMEA2338792) | human gut metagenome | biome: human gut; feature: human-associated habitat; material: faeces...
CGGATGATTGTACGCAAAATATATCTTTCACCTTCCACAAAATTCATCCCCCAATATCCTTCATTCAATAACTGTACCGGTTGGGAAGCATCCCTGATTACAACTTTAAGATTGTTCGGTGCGGAAGCAAACTTAGAATTCTCTTTAGTCACTTTCATCTGTGCAGCCAAAGAATCCTTTCCCTGTAAAGTCCATGCAGGTACTTCGTCTGTGCTCCATCGATAAGAACGTTCACGGACTTCTCCTGTCAGATGATACTTCACCGCTTTAGGAAGCAATTTATTGCCTTCCGCATGAAAGCCGGCCGGCATCTCTTTCTCTTCAAAGCTACGGTTCTGTACCAACTCGGCATACAAGCCTCCGTCTCCTGCATGATTTATTTCTTCAAAGAAAACACCATACATGGACGGGGAGATAGTTGCCCCCCTCTCCTGCAAGTTAATGACAATCTCTTCCTTTGAACGCTGTGTAGAACGACAGGAAATAGTCAATATTCCCAATATACACAAGCATATTATTTGCTTAATACCTATCATAAAATCAATTAAGATTAAATATATTTCCAATATAATGATGTGCCAAAAATTCGATTATTACAGGAATTTTTGGCACAAACATTATTTAATTACTGTGTTCTGGCAGGAACAGCTTCCTGATCTTCTCCCGGTTCAATCGGTTCTCTTGTATACATCAAAGTTCCAAATCCCAAATCATCAGCTTCGACTCCCTCACGGGCTCCACCACCTTCCGGACGCATAGAGCGGGCGAATGCTCTTGAATAATAAGGATTATCCCCTTTCAGTTTATAATGGTTATAAATCAGTTCCCATCCTACACGTGCCCGACCTTGTCCATCCGGATCAATTACATTATGCCAACCTTCTTTTCCTGAATAATAAGGTGTATATGGCATCTGCGGAATCTGCCCTTTCACCAAATTATATTTTGCCGTATACTCACATAAGTCAAGAATCACGTGATTATCATAATCAAACAAATCAACTCCAATGGCATTCAGAGCCATCTGACAAAAATACGCATGGAATGGCGGGTTTAAGGTAGAGTGCCCTTGGTCACGTCCCATTTCCTGACTTTGTGCAAAAGTCTCCACATTTCCATCAGGATCCTTATGTCTGGCAACCACCGAATTCTTGATACAGCCGGCTCCCGAACCATTATAAAAATAGTTTAATGCGATATTTACCTTATCCGAATCGTCACACAAGATGCCGATTGCCAAAATCGTTACCATAGCAGGAAGATCCCAACTCATCCATGCCTGATCAGCCGTAGCGCCATTATGATCAGCCAAGAAAGTATAGCAAATGGGATATATCACATCCACCAACCATTGCTTGAACTTCTCAAAATCATCCTTATTCCAACCTTCATAATCACGCATTATTTCGGCTGCATTCGCATATTGATAACCAGTGAACCCAGCCACCAATATCGCTTCGCTACCAGTAATAGACTTACATATTTTCGCCCATTCATTCATGATCCGGATAGATGCGTCTGCATAATCCTTATCGTTAGTCATCTTCCACATTAAAGCCAATTGGTAGGCAGCTGCACCATCTGTGCTTATAATGTAGGAATCATTCGGGCCGCCTCCTCTTTTTATTTCTGCCTTAGGATTGGGTAGATATGTTTTTTGGGCCCTCTTGCTGGTCTTCAATTTCTCATACCCCATCAACCAAGGTTCCTTTTGATCTACCATCGCTTTCTGACGTACATATTCAAAATCCGCATCGGTATGTAACATACAGGGGTGAGTGAATACATATGTAGGAGACGAAGGCCAGCTATCAATATCCGAAGATTTTTCTTCCGTAAATTCCGTTGAGCAACTAATATTGATAGTTGCCAACACACACAATATGGTATAAATAAATATATTTTTCATAATCATTATCCTTTTATTCTGTTTCTTCACTAGCAATATAAGCTTCCAATTCTTCTACCGATTTAAATGTTTTCACCCAATAAATATCATAGGATGCTGTTTTTGAGGCGTTTTCTCCACTGTTAATAATGAATCTATCCGCATATTTTTCTCCAGAGCTGAAATAACCTCCAGTATTATCATCACCAGGAATTGATAAGTTTACATAGCATATACGATTACCATCCTTAGTGTTTATGAAAGTTTTATATTTGTTGTCCTTATAAGAATAATATTTACCACCTTGAACCAAATCTATATTATGCCAGAAGCTATTCATGACTTCACAACCTGCTTTGACTGCCAATATAGGATATTTAGTTGCATTGAAATAAGTTCCTCCGCGATTCAAGTCTTCCCGATTTGTAGCAGCTTTATACGTTACCACCAACTTGCCATCATCCATTTTTGTAGTACCGCCACGCATTGTCGAATAAGCTAAAAGCGCTTCACCATAATCATTAATCCTTCCTTTTACTACAGAAACTTTCATCTTTGCAGTTTTAGTTCCATCAGATGTAGCAGCAGTAATTTCGGCTTCACCATAAGCATGAGCTGTAACGATTCCCTCATTAGTAACCGACACAACAGCCTCATCACTACTAGTCCAGGACAATGATTCTACTGTTGCATTCGCCGGAGTAATAGTATACGCTAGTTTTGTTATTTCGTTCAACGCCAGTTCCGGTTCTTCACCGACAAACTCTATCGCCTCTACCGGAATAATAGGTTTCACCTTTACTTCAATCACTTTTGTCACTTTACTTCCATCTGTTGCAGAAACCCTAATCCTTGCAGTAGCTTCTTCATTTCCGTTTGCGATTCCTGTCACTACTCCATTTTCTGATACCGATGCGATATCCGGAGTTTCGCTTGTCCATTTAACAGCCGGATATGTGGCTGTTGCCGGTGAAACCGTTGCCTGCAACTGTAAATTAGCAGTAGCAAAAACTTCTGGATTTTCAGGAGTAACAGTAATATCAGTCACTTTAATAATTTCAGAAATCACCTGAAGTTTTAAGATAGCCATAGCCACGTAGCCCACTTTAGACTGTACCCTTATATTCGTCTCTCCCACCTTATGGGCAATGATACATCCTTCAGCGTCTACCGATGCAATCTCTTCATCATCTGATGTCCATACCAATTCTTTAGTCGTCGCATAATCCGGAGACAACGAATAAGAAATCAACGAATCTGTACCGACCAAAAGTCTCAATGGATCTGTCACATTCAACTTGACTTCAGTCAAAATAGCGGCTTCCCCCAAGGGTTCGTATGTCTTATCCTCACTGCATGCTCCAAATGTTGCAGACAGTCCCAGTATCAGCAAAGACCACAATACATTTTTTATTTGTAAACTATTATATTTCATAATCAATCTATTTATATTTCAACATACTTTATTCCCAACCCGGATTCTGTTTCAAATTAGTATTGAGTTTCAATTGATCGGTAGGCAACGGATACAAATAATTCCGATTAGCCCATTGTCTGCCATTTTCCATAATGATACAACCTTCGGCATCCGTAATTATCGTTTTATCAATCCAAACTTTTTCAAATTCCGTACCTTTCCATTTCACGCCCAGCATATTCTGGTTCATTTCATTAACAGCTGTATTCCAACGTTTCAAGTCATCCATTCGGAAACCTTCATGGAACAGTTCTATCGTACGTTCCCTGCGAATCTCCGTCCGAAGATTCAGCCCTTTCTGTCGAGCAAATTCAATCGTTAAATCACTCATTTCCGGATTCACACGTTTACGAACCAAATTCAGTTTTGCTAATCCATTAGCAATTTTTTTCTCATCGCCCGTAATGTTTCCTCCTATATCCGCATTCAACTCAAACAAAGCTTCTGCATAATTCAACAAAACTTCCGCATAACGGATAATCGGAAAATCATACCCCTCTTTGGTACTGGCAACTTTTCGCTCTGTAGCCCACTTCCGGAAAAAATACCCACTTCTGGATTTCGGGTCGAAAGACTGATATAAAGCCAAAGCCAAATCTTCAGCATCGTCTTTCCAGGAAACTCGTCCTTTACTATTTCCCCAATAAGGGCGTCCGGCTATCATCATAATATTCTGCATACGGTTATCACGATTCTCATATTCTGATGTCATGGTAGCATACATTGCCGCATTAGTAGGGTCAATCGGCAATCCTTCGGCAGTCAAATACATATTTGCCATTTTACGGGTCATAAACACTGCCTTATTAAGAAAACCTTCTGAAATATTGAATCCTATCGGATTGAGAATCTCATCATATCTTCTGGAGAAAATATATTCCGTATTACCACTTTTAGTAATTGATTCAGGATTTGATTTATCATTCTCTAGTATAAACAAGTACTTATAAGCATAAATACCCAGTTTTTCCGGCTGAAACAAAGAAAATGCTCCGCCATTTATGACATTCTCCGCAGCATTTGCCGCTATCCCCAGAAGTTCTTTCGCCCTAGCCTCGTTTTCTCTGAATTTCTGCCAAGTACCTTCATAAAGGGCAACTCTGGATAAAAATGCCTCTGCGGCTTCTGCTGAAACACGCCCTGCATCAGCCCCTGTGATAGATTTATAAGGTGGCAAGTCTTTTATAGCATCTTTCAAGTCCTGAATAACAAAGTCAATCACTTCCCCTCTTGGATTTTGCGCCCGTTGCAATTCAGGAGAGTCAATATCCAAAGGCTCTTTTACTATAATAGCATCTCCATAAATTTGTACCAAATCAAAAAACAAGTAAGCTCTGAAAAACTTAGCTTCTGCTACCGGAACTTTTATATCCGCCGGAGAAGAGTAATTTTGTGCATTCTTCAGTAGAAAGTTCACTTGTCGAATACGGTTATATGTATCTCTATAGTTAGTGTCTTCTGCCGGCACTGTATTTGTACCATTACTATATGCACTCAACGTAGAAGTCATCAACAGGTCAGAACGAAGGTCGCTATGAAAACCGTCCCCTATGATATCTTTAAAATTATGTGTCCATCCGTAGAACTGGCTGGCAAACAGTGTAAACTGTTCCGTATTTCTCCAATAATTCGTTTCAGAAAGTTGATCCTTGGGATCTATGTCCAGGCATGACTGTAAAGTAAGCCCTGCCGAGAGAATTAATATGCTATGAAGTTTTGTTAATTTCATAATAGTATTTTTTTAAAAAGTTGCATTCAAACCTACTGTAAATGTTCTGTTAAACGGATAACGTTCTTTTCCGCCTTTCACTGTACGAGTAGCCTCCGGATCCCATCCATCATTAATATTTGTCATTTCCCACAAATCAGCTCCCGAAACATAAATACGCACGTTACTTATTGCATTATTCAGTTTCTTATATACGGAAGCGGGCAAAGTATATCCCAATACAATGTTTTTCAAACGGAGATAAGCACCGTTTTCTACCGACCAGGAAGATGCTATATAATTATAGGTATTGATACGTTTGTTATCCGTATAAGCCGGATAGCGGTTGTTCGGTGTTTCCGGACTCCATGTTTTACCTAGTGTATAGTCCGAGGTATTTCGATAAACTGTGCTGAAAGGTATCTTATAGGGATTTCCCTCACGGAAAATAGTACGTTTGGTTACACCCTGAAAAATAGCCGAGAAATCGAAACCTTTCCACTCAAAACCAAAATTAAAGGAGTAAGAGAATTTCGGATCGTCAGAGCCCAAATATACCATATCATCTTGTGTCAATTTTCCGTCTCCATTCACATCCTCATACATATTATCTCCCAAACGTATCACGGAAGGCAGATCAATCGTATTGCTCATAAGGTATTTTTCCTTATATTTCTTAAGCTGTTCCTCTGTTTGTATCTTGCCGACATACTGATAACCGAATATGGAGTTCAAAGGATAGCCGTTCACCGTTGAATTATAACCGGCTTTAATCAAGTCTGTTCCACCACTTTTCAGTTCATTCGTCATATAGCTAAGAGTAGCTCCTACATGATAGGAGAAATTACGGATTTTATCTTTCCAATTAATAGTACCGTCATATCCCTTACTTTCAAACTTTCCATAGTTTCCTGTCGGTGGTGTACCTCCCAATACAGCAGAATAAAGACGTTCGACCAGCATATTATTGTTCTTCTTCATATAGAAATCAATACTACCGGCAAGACGGCCATCCAAAAACTGGAAATCCAATCCGGCATTGTAACTATGAATACGTTCCCACGTTCTATCTTTGCTGACCAACGCACCGGCTTCGACATAGGAAATACGTCCGTCACCTATATAAGCACCGCTACCCGATTTGTAATTTAAGAGTTGAATCCCATCGAAACGTCCGATACCGCTTTGATTACCTACTTCTCCATAAGATACCTTCAACTTCATTTCATTCAGTACATTCTTTATGTTTGCCATGAAAGGTTCTTCAGTAATTCTCCAACCACCAGAAAATCCGTAAAAGAAACTCCAACGATTTTGAGGCTGGAACTTAGATGAGCCGTCATAACGCGCATTACCCTCTACAAGATACTTTGACTTATAGTTGTAGTTAAGACGAGAGTAATAAGACATCAAAGCTTCTTCCCATCTTTCCACCTTATTAATCAACACTTCTCCGCTACCATTCAATACTTCCAGTGAAGACTGAATGTCTTTCGATTTCGTCGCACTGTATTGATAAGCTTTACGATCATATTGCACACCCGCCATAGCAGTGAAATTATGAACATCTTTCCACGTTTTCGCATAGTTCAAATAAGCTACTGCCGTATAAGTATCTGTCTTTGCCGAACTTTTCATATAATAGCTCTCGGCCTGGGTGGGATGCGGACTTGAATCCGTATTCAACTTAGTGCCGTTGTAGGTGTACCAGTCAATTGATAAATACTGTTCATCCCTAGTAGCGTCATTGGTTGCATAACCTAACGAAACATTCAGATTCAAATCTTTCATCAATTCGAATTTAAAGGTCTCATTGATATTCAAATCAGTAACCAACAGTTTATTATCTCCTCCCAATTCAGCCAGCCAATTGGGTGTATATTCCGAACCCCACTGATAAGGCTTTCCGTCGATTGTTTCAGTAGGGAATCCCGGACGAAGCGGCATTTCAGAGACAACTGCACTCAACATCGTGGGAGCTACCTGGTTACGGCGGCTTGCCGCAATCACGGAAGTGATACTGAACCGGTCGGTTACTTTAAAGTTATTAGTCAGACGGAGATTGTAAAGTTCATTAGAGTTATTACCCCACTTCAATGTACTTCCATCATACAAATACCCCAAAGAGAGACGATAATTCATTTTCTCGGAACCTCCGGAAATACTCAAATCATGTTGAGTCGAATTAGCTCCTCCCCACATTACATCATTCCAATCGGTATCCATAAAAGTCAGGTCGGGCACTCCCGGGAAATAACCGGGCATCGGTTCGGCAGGATTCGTACCATTTACCAAATCCAGATATTGCCCCTTCAGGTTCTTTGCCATAGTAGCATATTTTATCCAAGCAGTATTAGTGGATTCCGGGTTATTTGACACTGCCTGTATTACTGCATCTGTCCATGCATCATAACCCATTAATTTAGGTTGCAATCCCACAATCTTCCGGGTATACGAACCGCTATATTCTATCTTGGCCTTCCCAGCATTAGGACGTTTGGTTGTAACCAGGATCACTCCTCCGGCAGCCCTTGAACCATAAATAGCAGCCGAAGCGGCATCTTTTAAAATTTCAATTGATTTTACATCCGCAGCATTAATGGATGATAAACCACCGGATACAGGAAAGCCATCTATGATAACCAATGGCTCACTATCTGCCGAAATAGATCCTGTGCCACGTACTCGGATAGAAGGAGTTACTCCCACCTCCGATGTCTCATTGGAAACCGTCAGACCTGTCATTGCACCTTGTAAAGCAGATGTCATATCACTCACCGGAGCATTAATCAGTTTCTCACCTTCTAACTTTGAAATCGAACCTGTTAAATGGGACTTTGCCTGCGTACCGTAACCGATTACCACGACATCATCCAACATTTTCGAATCTTCTTCCAACGTCACATTCACCACTGTACGTTTACCTATTACCTCCGCCTTATCAACGTATCCGATATACGAATAGACTAAAATTGTCTTGGAATTAGGAACTTTAATGGAGTACTTACCTTCAGCATCCGTCACGGTTCCCGTAGGAACAGCAGCATCTTTAACTGTAACTGAAGCTCCAATCAACGGACCCTGTTCATCTATCACTCGACCAGTAACTACATGCTGGGAATAAATGTTCAATGTCCCTACCAACAACAGGAACATCAATGCGACCTTTTTTAAAATACAGGAGTTGTTCATAGATTAGTGTTTTAATTTCTATGACAAACGTAGTGATAATAATTGGTAAACCAAAATTTTGGTTTACCAATTATTATTTATTAACAATATCACATAATCAGCTTATAAATAGCATATTACGCGTACATCTTTATAAAGAAGAAAAGAATATTTTTACTGTAAAGCTTTACTTTGAAAGATAATATTCGTACTTTTACAGCCGCAAACAGGAAGGAAAACCTTTTAAAATATTTATATCTTATGAAAGACGAAGTAAATTCGCAACCAGTTAAGCTTGTCATTGAACACATAAAAAAACAAATCGCAGAGCGCCGGATTCTGCCTGGTGAACGTCTACCGTCTGAACGGAAATTATCTGAACTTCTGCAGGTCAGCCGCTCGCATGTTCGTGAAGCTTTACAAAAGATGGAGTTATATGGAATTGTAAAAATATATCCTCAGAGCGGAACAGTAGTTTCCGAGTTCTCCAAAGATCAATTGGATACCATGATTACCGATGCTTTGAAAATAAGCAAATATGACTTTTCCAGTTTGGTATATGTACGTGTTCTGTTGGAGATCGAAGTTTGCAAATTGTGTGCAATTAACCGTACAGAAGAAGATTTGGAGAATATCGAAAAAACACTTGTCGAATTGGAGGAAAAGTTTGACACAGAGCTACGCGTTGAGAAAGATTTTGCATTTCATCAAGCAATTGCACAAGGTGGACACAACCCGGTAATTAGTTCACTCTTGCTTATCATTACTCCTGATATATTAAAATATTATCAAAAATATAAAGTCTGCGCCGTTCCTCAAAAAACAGTCCATGCAGAACACAGAGAGATGTTACAAAAGATAAAAGATAAAGACAAGGATGGAATGAAAGAGCTGGTACTCCGCCACTTGTCCAACCTGATTGATTTTGCCAAATTATCGACCAAAGGAGAGATTCCGGAGTTCGAATACGGGCATATCTAAAAAGCAAAAGAAAGCAATAAAAAAATAATAGAGGAGGACAAATGTCCTCCTCTATTATTTTTTAAGTTAACAGCTAGTCTCTCAATTAAGCTGCCGGATCGGGAGCTTCTCCGTGATTACCGTCCGAATTTCCGCCATCGCCAGAATCAGAGCCACCATTCCCTCCATTTGTTGCCACAACGTCCAATGGTACATATTTTGAGATACTCATCTTATCCAACATCGTTTTTAACTGACTTCCCGGGGTAAAAACTATTTTTCTCACTATGATATTACTACTATCGACATCCTTGGCTTCTATACCACTTTTAGCGTTAAAAGTAGGACGAAGTGTACCGAACTCACCTAGCTTCACCGTTTTTCCCTCATCCATATATCCTTCCAATGAATCAAGCAGACCGTCTAAGACTAATTTGACCTGACCACGATGAGTACCACAAATCAATGATACATTTTTACACAATTTCGAGAAATCAATTACTCCATCGCTCACCGGAGCAGCGACATACTTCTTAGTTTTGGTTTCATCGAAATTAAAGACTCTTTCTTTTACTGCATACTGTAATCCCATAATTTTAAGTTTTTAAATTGTTTGATAAAAATGTTGTTTTGTGATCACGATGCAAAGATACAGCAAGGGAGAAACACCGAAGTGCTTTAATGGTCCAGAGGTCAGTGAAATGCTTTTCATTCCTAAGCAGAAAGAAATTACCATACTGATTGTAGAAGACGAAAAGAATATCCGGGAACTGTTGAAAGATATTCTGCTTCCCTACTATCAGGTTCGCGAAGCTGCCGATGGAGAAGAGGCGCTGAAAGAAGTAGAACAAAAGCAACCGGACATCATTATCAGTGATGTGTTAATGCCCAAACTAGATGGCATTACACTGACAGATATATTGAAGTCTGATGAACGGACAGCTCATATTCCGGTTATTCATATTTCTGCCAAAAACTCTATTGAAGACCAGATCAATGCCTATAATCACGGAACAGATTTGTATATCCCTAAACCTTTCCATCCAAGACATGTGTTGAGTGCGGTAGAGAATATGATTAATAAATACTCTCTGATGAAAGAGTATTTCAAATCCGGCCGTTCCTCTCTTATTGTAAGGGATGGGATCACCATGCACAAAGAGGATGAATTATTACTGAACAAGATTATCAAGTTCATTGAAGATAATATCGACGATGAATCCATGAATCCGGAATATTATCAGATTCTTACGAGGTAGCTCAAATGAGATATGCGACTAATGGGACAATATCTGCTGTAATGTGATGTTCGAGAGGTCCGGTCAAGGCAAAAGTCGGAGTAGATTCTTCACCAGCATCGTCACTTTCCCAAGGAAACATGGCACCCCGGTAACCATGAGTGATAGCACGTTTGCAAGCAGTTGCAAGACGGTTGGTACGGTAGTTCACCATAGATTCAGCAATGCCTTGATTGAGCAATAATATAGGAGGATACATCCAAAGTTCCGTATCCCAAAAGATATGCCCGTTGTACCCCTGTGAAGACAGCCCCATGGGAGAAATGCTCAATCCGGTACCCTCTCTTCCGAAAGAATAGAGGTTGAACAGGGCGAAACGCACTGCACGTTGAGCATCATCATCACCCTCAATACGAATATCACCTTGCCAAAGTTCATTCCATAGTTGGCAATGGAAAGCCATCAGACGGTCGGTACCCTCGTGGATAGCGTAAGTGATTTGACGTTCAGACTCATTGTAAGGATCTACGAAGTCACGCTTGGAACAGATGACACCTGCCAATGCAAAAGAATAGGTTTCTCCTTTTTTCAGAGATACGGTAAAAGATTATTGAATGGGAAAAGGCTCTTTCCAGGGGAGAAGACCAATGCCGCCATTAGCTATAGGAGCTCCTACGTAATCAGCATGAATATCTGAAGTATGGAGTTGCCACAAGTCTTTCTCGGAAGTAACGGCACGCATGGCCGTAAAAGAGCTTATCAATACCAGAATCAGTAAATTTAGTTTTCTCATGTTTTTCTATGTTGATTTACCACATTAAATACGGGGTAAAGATAAGAATAACTATTTGAAAATAATCATAATCTGCTCATCAATACCCTTATCGGGTATGCGCACACTACATACACAGGTTTCTTTATCCCAACTCCACGCCACAGATTCCGTATCATTCTCTAAATTATCTTCCAAGCGTTCCGTCTTAGCTTTCTTTATTTTCTTTCCTTTGACAGTTACCTCTTTCGGAACTTTCGCAGAATAAATACGAAACAACAGATTTCTCGGACCGGGGACAGTGTAACCTTTCCCTTCACGAGCAGAGACAATCAATTCATATCCATTCGCCAAAGTATTACAAACAATCGGCGTTCTGACAAATTCATCGCGCTGGTACCCTAAGTTTTCTCCTTCATCTTCATAAAGAGTAAAAGCAGCCTGTGCACCCTCCTGTGCAGGGAAAACTTCAAAAGTTAGTGGATATACCGGTTTCTCATGGGTGTAGTTCATCACCGGCATCGTAGGGATGA
>ENA-ORUL01002168-ORUL01002168.1-human-gut-metagenome-genome-assembly--contig:-NODE-2168-length-11720-cov-4.276640_pt1 | contig 11720 bp, 9 predicted proteins | sample MGYA00242084_ERZ509219 | MGnify/ENA primary metagenome ERZ509219 (study PRJEB26280, sample SAMEA2338792) | human gut metagenome | biome: human gut; feature: human-associated habitat; material: faeces...
ATATGCATTCTAAAAGGTGGAAGATGGAAGATCGAAACGTGTTTTTTGTATGAGAAGAAGGCGGGGTAAATGAAAGAGCTGTGTAGTGGGAGTAGAATAAAAAAGATAATTCTTGCTTTTCCGGGTTATTCTTGCTATTATTGCAACCATAGTAACAGGACTATGAAAAACTAATTTTGGGAAAAAGGTGATTTACATCAAAAAACACTTTTTCTTCCTCAAAAAGAAATTGTATGAAATATATTTGTTTTTGGGCATGTATATTGCCAATGATATTATGTTCAGGTTGCTCCTCTCCCCATTTTAAGGAAATAAGTTTGAATGATGCGGAGTTGGGACTCTGTTCTTTTCGTGAATTTGACTTAGATTCTACCAATATCTTATATCCGCGCGGACTTTTTTATTTTGATCATCACTTGATATTGGTTGAGGTAAAAAACAATCCGACACTTTCTTTCTGGACGTCAGACAGCTTGAAGTATGAGTTTTCATCGGGGTATATAGGCGGAGGCCCCAATGAGCTGATTCGTCCCCGCGCTGATTACTTTACAAGCTCCGATTCCAGTTTCTTTATCTTAGATTCTGATATAGAACGAGAAATCAAGATTGAAAACAGGGGCATTTGTATACTAAATAATATTCCGATAGCCGTTTCGGATGCAATAAATCAGCTGGTTCGATTGGATCATGGGCATTATATCATGAGCGGCAAAACGGACGGAGCTTCGGGTAAAGAGCATTTCATATATTCTAAAGGGGAATTTACCCCTTTTGGAGATTATCCTTCTACGAATTTAGAGAAGATGGAGCAAGCGAAATTCGATTATAAGTTTACAGCGGGAAAAATGGGAAAGAAGGTTATATTGGATTTTTATTTGTATCATAATCTTATACGGAAGTATAGTATAAAGGGAGAGCTGTTGCAGGAAATCAGGTTGCAGGATATTCCGGACAGACATAATACGTATGAAAAGTTCAGGGAACAAAGTGTGTATCCTTATTGGCGCAAGACTGTGGCTACTGATGATGCAATTTACGTTCTTTTTTATCAAGGAGTTACTGAGAAAGTAATATATAGTGAAGGAGCAATACCGGAATTGCAAGTATGGGATTGGGAGGGAAAACTGAAAAAGAGATTTTTATTTGATAAAATCTATGATAATTTTACTGTCTCTCCCGACGGTCGGTTGTATGCATTGAATACACAGGAGCCATATAAGATATATACTTATGAAGTAGGTAAATAATGCTTTGCCATTGGATAAAGTGAGTTTATGATATTTGCGTCCGATGAAGGGGGAATGAAATAGAAAGAGCCCGGCACAATACCGGGCTCTTTACTCGGGAGACTATGAGGTTTGATCTGACTTCCAGCTTTATATGGAAACTTTCGGACAGCGTGGTTCCCTTCTCGTGGAGAGTCGGGACTTTTTAGATACCTGCCAGTTCCAGTACCTTTTCAACAGCAGCGTTCAGTCCGTCCGGATTCTTACCGCCGGCTGTCGCAAAGTGAGGTTGACCGCCACCGCCACCTTGAATCAGTTTGGCAGCTTCTTTTACCAGATTACCTGCTTTCAATCCGCCTGCAACCAGATTATCGCTGATCATGACCGTCAGCATTGGCTTGTTGGCATCAACTGTTCCGGCTACAAAGAACAGGTTCTCTGTAATTTCGCCACGGAGTTGGAAAGCGATGTTCTTCACTACTTCCGCAGGCATCGGCAGGCAGAACTTAATGACTTTAATGCCGTTAATCTCTTGTACATTCTTCAGCAGGCGTTCTTTGACGGCGGCTTCTTTCTCTTTCATAAAGTCTTCCACCTGTTTTTTCAGCCCTGCGTTTTCATCGATATACTTACGAATGGCTACGCCAAGGTCGGGAGCATTGTTGAAAAGAGCTTTCAAATCGTTCAAAGTATCCTGGATCGTATCCAGCATTTCTTCTACGCGGGATCCGGTATATGCTTCGATACGGCGTACACCGGCAGCTACTGAACTCTCAGAGATAATTTTTACCATACCGATGTTTCCGGTAGCAGCAACGTGAGTACCTCCACAGAATTCAATGGATGAGCCGAACTGGATAACACGTACGTGGTCACCATACTTCTCACCGAACAGGGCGATTGCCCCCAGTTCTTTAGCTTCTTCGATAGGGATGTTGCGATGTTCCTGCAATGGAACATTGGCACGTATCTTAGCGTTTACCAGATGCTCTACTTTGCGGAGTTCTTCGTCCGTTACTTTCTGGAAGTGAGAGAAGTCGAAGCGCAGAGAATCCGGAGTAACCAAGGAGCCTTTCTGTTCAACATGCTCTCCCAATACTTCACGGAGTGCTTCGTCCAGTAAGTGAGTGGCAGAGTGATTGGCTGCACAAGCTGCACGTTTGTCGGTGTTTACACAAGCCATCATCGGAGCCTCCGGATGTTCGGGAAGTTTTTTTGTTATGTGTATCGGGAGATTGTTTTCTTTTTTAGTGTCGATCACTTCAATAGTTTCGAACTCACTTACCAATACACCGGTGTCACCTACCTGACCACCGCTTTCTGCATAGAACGGGGTATAATCTAATACGATTTGGTACAGAGTCTGATTTTTCTGTTTCACCTGGCGATAACGCAGAATAGAGGTTTCATATTCTGTATAGTCATACCCTACGAATTCTGTTGTGCCTTCTTTCAAAATAATCCAGTCGCCTGTTTCAATGGCAGCGGCGTTGCGTGCACGTTGTTTTTGCTGTTGCATTTCGGCGTCGAATTCCACTGTGTTCACTGTCATGCCGTTTTCACGCAGAATCAGTTCTGTCAGATCGAGCGGGAAACCAAACGTATCATACAGCGTAAAGGCGTCTTTGCCACTGATTTCTGTTTTTCCGGTGGCTTTTGTGTCCGCCATGGTTTTGTCGAGCAAGCGGATACCGGTTTCCAAAGTGCGTAGGAATGATTCTTCTTCTTCTTTGATAACCTTTTCGATCAACTCTTTTTGAGCAATCAGTTCCGGATAAGCATCACCCATGCTGTCAATCAGAACCGGAAGCAATTTGTACATAAACGCTTGTTTCTGTCCAAGGAATGTATATCCGTAGCGAACGGCACGGCGGAGGATACGACGAATCACATAACCGGCTTTGGCATTCGACGGCAATTGTCCGTCGGTGATTGAGAAAGCGATAGTACGGATATGGTCGGCAATCACACGCATAGCGATGTCGTTCTGTTCATTCTTGCCATATTCTGTTCCCGCCATTTGAGCGATTGATTTGATCAGTGGCTGGAATACGTCAGTGTCGTAATTGGATGTTTTACCTTGCAAAGCCATGCAAAGACGTTCGAATCCCATACCGGTATCGATAACTTTTGCCGGTAGCGGTTCGAGGCTGCTGTCGGCCTTGCGGTTGTATTGCATGAATACGAGGTTCCAGATTTCTATTACCTGGGGATGATCATGGTTCACCAAATCGCGTCCTGAAATCTTAGCACGTTCTTCAGCCGGGCGGAGGTCGATGTGGATCTCCGAGCAAGGACCGCAGGGGCCTGTATCACCCATTTCCCAAAAGTTATCATGCTTGTTGCCGTTGATGATATGGTCTTTGGGAAGGAATTGTTCCCAGATGGAAGCTGCTTCGTTATCACGTTCCAGCCCTTCTTCGGGGCTTCCTTCGAACACCGTGGCATACAGGTGTTCCGGGTTCAGCTTCAATACATCTATTAGATATTCCCATGCCCAACTGATGGCTTCTTTCTTGAAATAATCGCCGAATGACCAGTTACCCAGCATTTCGAACATGGTGTGATGATACGTATCGTGTCCCACTTCTTCAAGGTCATTGTGCTTTCCGCTTACGCGAAGACATTTTTGCGAGTCCGCGACTCTGTGGTATTTCGCCGGGTGGTTACCCAAAATAATATCTTTAAACTGGTTCATCCCTGCATTGGTAAACATCAGGGTAGGGTCATCTTTAATCACCATCGGAGCCGAAGGAACAATCTGATGTCCTTTTGACTCGAAGAAATTCTTAAACGAATCTCTGGTTTCTTTTGCAGTCAACATACTTCTATATATCTATTGTTGAGGTTAATATTCTGAAAAAAGCAGTGCAAAGATAGCTTGTTTTTATTATTTTTGCCGTATTAACAAGCGAAATATTTATAAGATGCGCAAAGTTTACTATATCTATAATCCGCAAACGCAGACTTATGACCGGATTTATCCGACTGTCCGACAACGGGCATTGAGCATTCTCCGCCGTCTTTTTATCGGGATGGGGCTGGGGGCCGGCAGTTTCATTATATTGTTACTGATTTTCGGCTCTCCTTCAGAGAAGGAGTTGCGGAAAGAGAATAGCCAACTTTTGGCGCAATATAATGTTCTTTCTCGTCGTCTTGACGAAGCAATGGGAGTGCTTCAGGACATTCAGCAACGTGATGATAACCTTTACAGGGTCATTTTTATGGCCGATCCCGTTTCACCGGCCATTCGTCAGGCGGGCTATGGCGGTACGAACCGTTATGAAGAACTGATGGACATGGCCAACTCAAAACTGGTGGTTAATACGACTCAGAAGATGGACGTGCTGAGTAAGCAACTTTATATACAATCCAAGTCGTTTGACGACGTGGTGGCGATGTGTAAAAATCATGACCAGATGTTAAAGTGTATTCCTGCCAATATCTAATAAAGATCTTCGGAAGACAGCTTCCGGTTATGGTACACGTATCGACCCTATTTACGGAACGACGAAGTTTCATGCCGGTATGGACTTTTCTGCTCATCCCGGGACGGATGTGTATGCCACTGGTGACGGGACAGTGGTGAAAATGGGGTGGGAGACCGGTTATGGCAATACTGTTGAGATTGATCATGGCTTCGGGTATCGTACCCGTTATGCTCATTTGCAGGAGTTTCGTACTAAACTGGGTAAAAAAGTGGTACGCGGTGAGGTGATTGCCGGAGTGGGAAGCACCGGAAAGAGCACCGGACCGCATTTGCATTACGAAGTGCATGTCAAGGGGCAAGTGGTGAATCCGGTTAATTATTACTTCATGGATTTAAGTGCGGAAGATTATGAACGTATGATTCAGATAGCCGCCAACCACGGTAAAGTGTTTGACTAAACAAAAAGAGAATTATGCAAAATACAGAAAGGGATCTGAAATTATATTACTCTATCAGTGAAGTTGCCCAGATGTTCGATGTCAATGAGTCGTTGCTTCGTTTTTGGGAGAAGGAGTTTCCGCAAATTGCCCCTAAAAAGGGTAGCCGTGGGGTACGCCAATACCGGAAAGAGGATGTAGAAACCATCCGTCTGATTTATCACTTGGTGAAGGAACGGGGGATGACTTTACCCGGAGCCCGCCAAAAACTGAAAGATAATAGAGAGGCAACAATCCGGAACTTTGAGATTATCAATCGTCTTAAGCAGATTAGAGAAGAACTGCTTGGAATGAGGAATGCCCTTGATAGATTTTCAACGACGAACGGAGAGGAACGATGAACGCAGGTTGGTACTCCTGTTATCGTTCATCGTTGATGGTTCATTAGTTTTCTACACGTGTCACTGACTTTATATTTGGAATCTTGCGCAAATTGTTGCAAATGGCTTTTACGTCTTCCACATCGTGCACGTATAACTGTACTTTTCCTTCAAAAATGCCGTCATTGGTCTCCATGTCCAGCTTTCGGATATTAACGTTCAGTTGGCGTGAAATGACCTGCGTGATTTCGTTCAGTAATCCTACATTATCTATGCCTTTTACATAAATATATACCAGGAAAGAAAGTTTCTTGTGTGTATCCCATTCTGTGGCAATGATACGGTTGCCATAACTGCTTTTTAACTTAGCCGCTACCGGACATTGGCGTTTATGGATGATGATGCGGTCGTTTTCATCCATATATCCCAGTACGTCGTCACCGGGGATGGGATGACAACATTCGGCCATGATATATTTCTTTTGCAGGGCATCTTCCGTCAGTTTAAGAATCTGTTTGGTATTAATCTTCTCTTTTTCTTGCGGTTCTTTTTCTTCCTGCTGTTTGTCTTTATTGTTGTTGCCAAAAGAGAAAGTCAGATACTTCATCCAGTTACTGCTTTGCTTCTCCTTCAGTTCATTCTTGTCGGCGTCTCCCAATACGATGGTTTTGTTGCCGATGGCTACATGGAATTCTTCTTCATTCTTCATGTTATGCAGTTTGCATAACTTCTCGATGATAGCTGCTTCCGGACGGATCTCTTCTTTCTTAAAGAATTCGTTCAACAATTCTTCTCCTTCTTTCTGGAAGGTTTTTCGTTCTTTACGCAGAATAGCTGCAATCTTTGCCCTTGCCCTTGCAGTAGTGGCAAATACTTCCCATTGTGGCTGTACACGTTGCGACTTGGATGTCAGTATCTCCACCTGATCTCCACTTTGTAATTTATGGCTTAGGGGCACTAGTTTATGATTGACTTTGGCGCCGATGCAATGGCTTCCTATATCTGTGTGCAGGGAGAATGCAAAATCCAGCGCAGTAGAGTTCTGTGGCATGGTTTTAAGCTCTCCTTTCGGAGTGAAGACAAAAATCTCCGAAGCAAATAGATTCAATTTGATTGTATCGAGGAAGTCGATGGCGTCCGGTTGCGGATCGTCGAGTATTTCTTTAATGGTACGCAGCCACTTTTCCAATTCACCTTCATCTTCGCTGCCTCCTCCTTCTTTATATTTCCAGTGGGCGGCAAATCCTTGTTCGGCCACATCGTTCATCCGTTCGCTACGTATCTGGACCTCGATCCATTGTCCGTTGTTTCCCATCAAGGTGACATGCAGTGCCTGGTATCCATTGGCTTTCGGGTGGCTCACCCAGTCGCGCAGGCGGTCGGGGTGGGGTTTATAGATTTTAGAGATTGAGACATAGATGTCAAAACAATCATTCAGTTCCTCCTCCATATTGCGTGGTTCGAAGATAATTCGTACAGCCAGCAGATCATAAATTTCTTCAAAGGGAACATGCTTGGTTTGCATTTTGTTCCAGATGGAGTAGATTGATTTCACGCGTGCCAGGATACGGTATTTTAGCCCCATCTTATCCAGTTGCTCTCGTATCGGGGCGGTGAATTCATTAAATACCTTGTCACGTTCGGCCGCTGTTGCGTTCAGCTTTTCTTCAATTTCCTGATATTCTTCAGGATGTTCATATTTGAAACTGAGGTTTTCCAGCTCTGTTTTGATCTTATACAGTCCCAGGCGGTTGGCAAGAGGTGCATAAATATACAATGTTTCGCCTGCGATCTTATACTGTTTGTTGGGTAACATAGAGCCGAGGGTACGCATGTTGTGCAGACGATCGGCTATTTTGATTAAGATCACCCGGATGTCATCGGACATCGTGAGCAGGAGCTTTTTAAAGTTCTCTGCCTGTGCCGAAGCGCGGTCACCAAAGATACCTCCGGAAATTTTAGTTAGCCCGTCGACAATTTGTGCGATTTTAGCTCCGAAAATGTTTTCGATATCTTCTACCGTATAGTCGGTATCTTCTACGACATCGTGCAAAAGGGCAGCACAAATGGAAGTCGAACCAAGCCCGATTTCGTTGCATACGATTTTTGCGACGGCAATGGGGTGCATGATATAAGGCTCCCCGGAGCGTCGTTTGATGCCTTTATGTGCCTGATTGGCAAAATTAAAGGCCTTGGTTATAATCTCAATACGTTTACGGTGCTTGGTAGCAAGATAATCGTTCAGCAATTCTTGAAAAGCTTGTTCAATCATTTGCTCTTCAGCTATTTCTTTCTGGTTCTCAGTGTCCATGATTTAGTCCTTTCGTTCCTTTTCTGCAAAAATAATCAAATTTAAACATCAGGCAAGCGAAAGGGGATTTATTTGTATATTTTCAAACGTTTTCCTGCGGAAATGTTAGTTCCCCGCAGTCCGTTCCAACTTTGAAGATCTTTTACGCGTACACCATATTTTGCTGCAATAGCTCCCAAGGTGTCTCCATTTTTGATTTTATAATATGTAGGTGTACCATTGCCTGCTTGGGCAGAGCTACCTTTCCTTCTGGAAGCAGGACTGTCATTTTTAATGGCTACTGTACGCCGGTTTTTGAATAATTCGTCGGCACGGTGGGCGTAAATAGTGTCCTGGCGATCGATGAACGAACTTACAGCGTTTTGTGGAAGGCGCAAAGTATAAGGTTTGCTTTCACCCGGAATTATCTCTTTTTTGTATTGTGGATTGAGACTTCTGATTTGATCCATCGGAACATTGCACAAGTCGGCAATCTGTTGGAAGTGAAGGTTTTTGTTTACCTGAATCGTATCGGTGCTTTCCGGAATATCGGTTTCCATCGGACAGATATTATGATCGCAGTAATAGGTCATTACATAGTTGGCTGCTATAAATGCTGGTACATATCCTCTTGTTTCTTTGGGCAAGTAGTTATAGATGCTCCAATAGTCGGTTTCTCCTCCTGCACGGCGGATGGCTTTGTTGATGGTGCCCGGTCCGCAATTGTATGCTGCGATCACAAGATTCCAGTCATGATAAATATCATATAGATCTTTCAGGTAGCGTGCTGCTGCCCAAGTTGCCTTTATCGGGTCACGACGGTCGTCCACCAGGCTGTTCGATTCCAGCCCGTACATTTTGCCGGTTCCTATCATGAACTGCCACAAACCTCCTGCACCTGCGCGTGATACTGCCGACGGGTTCAGAGCCGATTCGATGATAGGTAAATACTTCAGCTCCAATGGCAGATTATACGCATCGAGAGCTTCTTCGAAGATAGGCATGTAGAAGTTGCAGGCACTCAGCATAAAAGATACCTGATTTCGCAGGCGGCCGGCATACATATCGATGAACTTACGTACGATTTCGTTGTATGGCATCTCCATTACGGTCGGCATGCGCGATAAGCGGTCGATATATACGGAGTCACTGAACAACGGATTGATTTCCGCCGTACTGCAATCTTTTCCTAAGTCAATGTAGTTTTTGGCTTTCCAGTCGTTGAGCAGACTATCGAGGGGATAAGTCATACTTTTCGGAAGCTCGATGCTTTCCTGGCGTTCTTTGCCGTTGTCGCGAATCACTACGTCTACACTCTGTGCGTTTACCTTTGGGGTGGCAAACAAAAACAATAAAATCAGGGGGCAATAGTTTGCTAATTTCTTCATTCTTATTTGTTCAATCTTCATGGGTTAAAATCTGAGGCTGCATTGCACGCCTACCGACTTACTGCCGGGTTGTAACGGGTTATTATTTATAATAGTAGGTTCCACCCTCATGCTTAGGTCGGGTGATATGTCGAAATTGGATAACTCCGCGTCTACATAGGCGTCGATAACGGAAATCAGATATACGCCGATGACAGCGAATATACTGAGGTCACGATAGCGGCGATACGTATCTTTCCGTTTGCGGAGTATATCTTTCAGCTGGGTATCGGTGTAATTGTGATTTGGCGGAAGTAAATCCTGATAGCTGTTCGTATTTGGATTATTGTCCATAATATCCATATAAGCCTGAGCATAGTCCTTATACATTTTCCCGTTCCAGCTTAATGCGTAGGCGCATCCGGCGAATCCACCATATATAATAGGTAGTTTCCAGTATTTGCGGTTATATATCTGTCCGCCACCCGGAAACACGATGGCATACCAGGTTGCTTTCGTCGGGTTAGGTACGAACATTTTTTTAGGCATGATGGGAGGCGGCAGGCTATCTGTCTTTACGACTGACGGAATGACAGGTGTTTCTATCTTTTCCAGGTTCTGCCGGTTGACTTCCTCGAGGCTGTCTGCCGTAACAATGGCGGGTTTCCGGTTTTCCAAACTGTCTATCGGCGGGAGGATAACCGCTTTATCCACTTTTACACTGTCGGCGACCGGCGAAGAAACTACCGGTTCACGATGGCGGCGTGCCCGTGCTTTAGGAGCCTCGCGGACCGGAGAGATGGAATCCTGGACTGTTTTTACAGGCTCCTGTGCATACACATCAATCCCTGCTACCTGAAAGAAACAGAGAAGCAGGGCAATGTATAGCTGATATGTTTTACTTTTTTTCGTCATTTATTTCTTCAGTGAGTCGAAGATTTCCATGATACGTTCCAGTTCCTCTTCATTACTAAAAGGAATACTGATCTTCCCTTTGCCCTTTTCAGAGCAAGTCAGTTGTACCTTGGTGTTAAAGAATCCCGATAGATGTTGTTTCAGCATGTTGAATTCCTCGGGCAGTTTGGCCCGCTTCGGGGTAATCTTTTTGGTTCCGCTCTTCACGGCTTCTCCTTCGCTCAGTGATTTTACTATTTCTTCTACTTTGCGGACAGAGTATCCGTGTTCCAGAATTTCTTCGAAAATTTTAACTTGTAGTTTCGGGTCGCCCAGTGTGATCAATGCCCGGGCATGTCCCATGTCTATCTGTTTGTTCTGCAATGCCATTTGTATCGGTGCAGGCAATTTGAGCAGACGCAGATAGTTGGCAATGGTTGTGCGTTTCTTGCCGACACGTTCACTTAACCGTTCCTGTGTCAGGTCATATTGCTCTATCAAGTGTTGGTAAGCCAGTGCGATTTCTACCGAATTAAGATCCTCGCGCTGTATATTTTCTATCAGCGCCATCTCCATCACGTTTTCATCATCGGCTGTGCGGATGTATGCAGGAATCGTGTCCAGTCCGGCTTTCTGTGAAGCGCGGTAGCGACGTTCCCCGGCAATGATCTGGTACTCGTCGTCCGAGACTTTGCGCAGGGTGATGGGTTGGATAATTCCTATTTCCCTGATCGAATCGGCCAACTCTTCCAGTGCCGTTTCATCAAATTCGCGACGCGGCTGGTTGGGGTTGACGGAGATTTTCGACAGTTCTATTTCGTTAATAGACGAAGAACCTTCGGTTTTCACCTCCTCCATGGAGAGCAGGGCGTCGAGCCCGCGGCCTAATGCATTTCTTCTTTGTGTTGCCATATCTTCGTTTATTTACTATTTCTGCTTATTAGTTCTTTAGCCAGTGCCAGGTGATTTTTTGCTCCGGTAGATTCTGCATCATATAAGATGGTGGGCAGTCCGTAACTGGGTGCTTCACTGAGCTTCACGTTGCGCTGGATGACGGTTTTGAACACCAGTTCCTGAAAGTGGCGTTTCACTTCGTCATAGATCTGGTTGGCTTGGCGCAGGCGTGAGTCGTACATCGTCAGCAGGAAGCCTTCTATTTCGAGTGCCGGGTTCAGTTTTGATTTGATAATCTTGATGGTATTCAGCAGTTTGCTGATTCCCTCGAGGGCAAAGTATTCTGCCTGTACGGGGATAATCACCGAGTCTGCTGCCGTCAGGGCGTTGATTGTGATCAATCCCAGCGAAGGAGAACAGTCTATCAAAATATAATCATACTCTTCCTTTAACGGAGTCAGCACTTCTTTCAGTATCTTTTCGCGGTTTTTGAGATTTAGCATTTCAATTTCGGCGCCTACCAGATTGATGTGCGATGAAATGACTTTCAGCGAATCAATTTCAGTGTCATGAATAGCGTCCTGTACGTTGGCTCTGTCGATAATGCATTCGTAGATAGTACATTCGGATTGCTTGATGTCGACTCCCAATCCGGAAGAGGCATTTGCCTGTGGGTCTGCATCAACAACCAGTACTTTCTTTTCAAGCGTAGCCAGCGAAGCTGCGAGGTTAATCGTAGTCGTTGTTTTTCCTACACCACCTTTTTGATTGGCCAAAGCAATAATTTTTCCCATATTCTCTA
>ENA-ORUL01002189-ORUL01002189.1-human-gut-metagenome-genome-assembly--contig:-NODE-2189-length-11630-cov-2.617106_pt1 | contig 11630 bp, 10 predicted proteins | sample MGYA00242084_ERZ509219 | MGnify/ENA primary metagenome ERZ509219 (study PRJEB26280, sample SAMEA2338792) | human gut metagenome | biome: human gut; feature: human-associated habitat; material: faeces...
TATAATCTAATAAAAACAGTAAAATGGAGGTTTAAAATGTCAAGTACAATTCAAATTCGTGTTGATGATGAATTAAAAATAAAATCGGATAAACTTTTTAAAGAACTTGGAACAGATACAACTACTGCGATTAGAATGTTTTTGACTCAGGCTGTGGCAAATGATGGGTTCCCGTTTGAAATTAAAAGAATAACTCGTAATCCATATACTGCTATGTCTGAAGAAGAACTTTTGGAAAAACTTGAGAGATCCAGAGAATCGGCTGCACAGGGCAAATATAGATCCGCAGAAGAGGTTGTTTCAAATATGAGGGAAAAATATGGTTTATAAGGTTGTTGTCACCAAGGATGCGGAAGAAGATTTAGATAGTTTTATTAGATATTTGTTGTTTGAAAAGAAAAATAAGCAAGCAGCTCAAAGTGTGCTTGATGATTTTGAGGATACAAAAGAGTGTTTAAAAAATGTTGCGGGTGGCTTGAAGTTGTGTGATAATCAGAGACTCAAAGAATTGGGGTATCATCGTATCAATTTTTTGAGACATAGATATTTTATGTTATACCGAATAGAAGGAGAGTTAGTATTCATAGATAAGATATTTCACGATCTTCAAGATTACGAGGGGAGAATGATTTAAAATAGGTATTTATATTTTGGGGAGGATTTTCGCTGTTCTTTTACAATTTTTACCACTGGTTCTGTTTGTGGTTAAGGAAGAAAAAGCAGTAGAAGAAGAGATTGACAGAGAACGCGAAGAGAAAAATAATTGTAGCTGCGATTGAGCAGATAAAAGATGTTAGAAAAATAAATCAAAATGCCACTGAAGAAAAGAGGGGAGTTTTTCAATTTTTGGATGATATAGATTCCAAAGAGTAAAATAAGCATGTTAAAAAAAGAAAACTGCGAAGGGTATAAGCGTATAACGTCGCTACATCTTTCGCAGTTTTTTGCTTGTTAATGTGAAATGAGGAATCCAGAGACATTCTTACTTCTTCGGCAGTGAGAAGATAAATTCCGTCCCCACGCCTTCGGTGCTCACCACGTTGATATTTTCATCGTGAGACTGGATGATTTCCTTTACAATGGCAAGACCAAGTCCGGTGCCTTTCTTGTCTTTTCCTCTTGATAAATCGGTTTTGTAAAAACGTTCCCATATTTTGTTCAAAGATTTTCGCGGGATTCCGATGCCGTAGTCTTTTACGGATGTGTAGACCTTGTCTCCGCGCTCGGTTGTCTCGATCGTAATGACAGAATCCAAATCACTGAATTTGATCGCATTGTCGAGTAGATTATACAGTACCTGCTGTATCTTTCGCCTGTCAGCGACAACTTCCAGATGTTTTGTGGCAAATACAAGCTCGATAGAAATCTTTTTCTGAGTGCAGACGCCTTCGAAGGAAGCGGCAACATTTTTTATTACTTCGTGGATATCAAAAGGTACTTTATTAAGAAGAAGATTCTTCGTGTCAAATTCGTTGAGTGTCAGGAGATCTTGGGTAAGATCGGTAAGACGCTCGGTTTCAAACAGAATGATTTTCAAATATTTTTCCTGCATTTCCGGCGGGATTGTTCCGTCCGCCATAGCCTCTACATAACCCTTGATGGAAGTTAACGGTGAGCGGAAATCGTGGGAGACATTTGCCACGAATTTTTTCTGATAGTCTTCCATATCCCGAAGCTGAGACGACATGTAATTCAGAGAAGCAGAGAGATATCCCATCTCATCCTCGGTGTTGACGGGAATCTCGTATTCCAGATTGCCGGAAGCATACTGTTTCGCGGCTTCCGTGATCTTGCTCAGCGGCCGGTATACAAAGAACTGGAAGGCAAGCAGGATCACAAAGGATAAAACGAAGATGACTGCCAATGTAATATAGGCAGAGTGCATCAGAATATCGTGAAGCTCCGTAATATCATCCATGTTTTTGTGAATCAGAAGATACCCTTTTGGAGCGTAGTCATAAATGACGGGAGCAATGACGGTAATTACATCTTCGTTAAAATATCCGTGATAATCTCCAATCTGATACTGATCACTTCCGCTTTCCGCAGGGTTAAAATCAGCGACACTGTAAGGGGCTGCCGGAAAATCATCTGCCTGCGCAGATGCGATCATAGTTCCGTCACTGTCTACAAACCAGATGGAGGCATTCAAATGCTGTTCCATGCCGGTAAGCTGCATGTTGACATTGCTCAGAGAAACCTGACCGGAGAAATATACGGGCAGATAATTAGTTGCAACCATGTTGGCATCCTTGTAGACGGCGGAAGAAATCCCTTTGGTCAAAGGAGCATTTACCAGGCCGGAAGTAAGGGTTGCCACGGTGAAAAGGCTTAAAAAGCCAAATATAATATAAATAATAATAAATTTCAAATACAGTGTGCTTTTCATAGTTATTTTGTTTCGAATTTATATCCGATTCCCCATACGGTGCTTAGTTTCCATGTGTCGTGATCTTTGATCTTCTCTCGGAGCCGCTTAATATGTACATCTACAGTACGGGTGTCTCCAATGTATTCGTATCCCCAGATCTGATCCAGGAGCTGTTCTCTTGTAAATACTTGATTCGGAGATGCGGCAAGGAAATAGAGAAGTTCCAGTTCTTTTGGCGGCATTTCTACATTTTTCCCGTCTACTATGACAGAATAATTCGTCAGATTAATCGTGATACCTGCATATTCCACGCATTTTCCGCGATCCTCGGAAGAATTTTCTTTTTTGGGAATCTCGTGGTAACGTCGAAGGACAGCTTTCACACGGGCAACCATTTCTTTGGAATCGAACGGTTTAATAATATAATCGTCGGCGCCTAATTCCAGACCGAGTACCTTGTCGAATACTTCGCCTTTGGCGGACAGCATAATGATCGGTGTGTTAGATCTGGAACGGATCTCACGGCATACTTGATAGCCGTCAATGCCCGGAAGCATTAAGTCCAGCAGAATGAGATCCGGATGGTAGGTGTCGAATGCAGTGAGTGCATCCTCGCCATTGTGTACCATTGTCGTTTCGAAACATTCTTTTGTTAAATACAGAGAAATCAACTCTGCAATATTTTCGTCATCGTCTACAATTAAGATTTTTTGCTTATTTACCATATTACTCCCCTTTATCTATTTTAATTCTGCAATGGTTACGCCGGCATCTCCCTCGCCGAATTCACCTAAGCGGAAGGAGCGGACATGTTTTTGTCTTCGCAGATATTGATGGATTCCTTTGCGAAGCGCTCCGGTTCCTTTTCCGTGTACGATTCGTACAGAACTTAGATGTGCGAGACTGGCGTCGTCCAGATATTTGTCGAGCTCTGCGACTGCTTCGTCTACGGTTTTTCCAAGCAGATTGATCTCTGTGCTGACGGAGAGAGATTTACTCATTTTAATCTTGCCTTTTCCACCGGCACGGGTCGTTTTCTTAAGATAAGCAGGTGTCTCATCAATGATCTCTAGATCAGAAATATTTACCTGTGAGCGGAGAATACCCATCTGTACGGTAAGGTTTCCCTTGTTGTCGGGAAGGGAAGCAACGGTACCGTTAATGTTCATGCTTAGAACTTTGACAGATTCTCCCAATTTGAAATCGGATGGTTTATATTCTTTCTTCGGTTTTGCCGGTTCCTTCATCATACCGCTTCTGGTTGATTCCATTTTCTTGCGGATTCGTTCCCGCTCCTGCTCCATTTCGGCAGCGGAAATATTTGCCTTGCCGAATTTGTGGAAGTTACGCATAGTTTCGTCAGCAGTTTCCTTTGCTTCTGCAAGGATAGCATGCGCTTTTTCATTTGCTTCTCTGAGAATACGGTCGCGCTGTTCTTCCAGTTTTTCCTGCTTTTTCTGCGTCTCTTGTTTGAGACGTTCAATCTCACGCTTGTAAGAGGCGATAGTTTCCTGCTCTTTCTCGATTGTTCGGCGGCTGGTCTCCAGATCGGTTAAGATATCTTCAAAAGATTCGTCCTGTTCGGTAAGTCTTGTCTTAGCATCCTCGATAATAAAATTTGGAAGTCCCAGTTTTCCCGCAATAGCGAAAGCGTTACTTTTTCCGGGGATTCCGATTAAAAGATGGTAAGTAGGGCGAAGCGTTTCTACATCAAATTCACAGGAAGCGTTCTCAACTCCCGGTGTGGAAAGTGCATATACCTTTAATTCACTGTAATGAGTGGTAGCCATTGTACGGATACCGCGCATGTGAAGGTGATTTAAAATAGAAATCGCGAGAGCGGCACCTTCGGTCGGGTCTGTTCCTGCGCCCAGCTCGTCAAATAATACCAGCGACTGATCATCTACTTTCTTTAAGAAAGAGACGATATTTGTCATATGAGAGGAAAAGGTACTCAGACTCTGTTCGATACTTTGTTCATCTCCGATGTCTGCGTAAACTTCCGTGAAAACAGCAAGCTCGGAGCGGTCAAGAGCTGGAATGTGAAGACCTGCCTGACCCATTAATGTAAAGAGTCCGACGGTTTTTAATGAGACGGTTTTACCACCGGTATTCGGACCGGTAACAATCAGAAGGTCAAACGTATCCCCAAGAGTCAGTGTGATCGGAACAACACTTCTCTTATCCAGAAGAGGGTGCCGTCCTTCACGTATGTGGATGCGACCTTCGGTATTGAACAGAGGAAGGGATGCATTCATATCAATGGCAAGTGATCCCTTTGCAAAAATAAAATCCAGTGTTCGAAGTACCGTGTAGTCGGTCTGGATGTCGGAAATGTATTCTGCAGCATCCGCACTTAAGCGCGCAAGGATTACCTGAATCTCTTCCTGTTCTTTTCCATAGAGTTCTTTTAAATCATTATTTAATTTTACGACAGCCATTGGCTCTATAAAAAGCGTAGAACCGGTGGAGGACTGATCGTGGATCATACCGGGAACCTGACTTCGGTATTCAGCCTTGACCGGGATACAATAACGGTCTCCGCGCATGGTAATGATCGGATCCTGAAGGTAGGTACGAAGAGAGCCATTTACCATACCGGACAAGGTAGCGTGCACTTTGTCATTGATCTGTGCCATCTGTCTTCGGATATGTTTCAGTGCAGGACTTGCCTCATCACTGATTTCATCTTCTTCGATAATACATCTTCGAATCTCAGTTGTCAGAATAGATACCGGATTTAACTGGGCAAAATAGCTGTCCAGACAGTCTTCGGTATCATCGGCGTTATCGTGACGTCCGTATGCTTTCGCACGTCCGGCAGTTTCTAACAGCTTGCAGATACGCAGAAGCTCTCCGCTTCCGAGAGAACCGCCGATCTCCAGACGGCGCAGAGAATCATTTACCGGATTACAGCCACCAAAAGAAGGCCGTCCTTTTTTGACGATCCTTGTGAAAGCGGCGCCGGTCTCCTCCTGGGCAATCTGAATGTCAGAAAGTGAAGTCATAGGCTTTAAACGGCGGCATAACTCCTTACCACTGAATGAAGATGCATGGTCTGTTAATAATTCTATAATTTTGTTGTATTCTAATTTTGCTAATGTTTTTTTATTCATAATCTCACCTAGACCTATTCTAACCTATTTGGACGATAAAGAAAAGGATAAATATTGAACATTTCCCATGGATACGCTATACTGTAGAAAGGATTGTAAAGGAGAGCGGACCACTTATGGATGAGCAAAAGAATCAAGAACAGCCGGAACTTAATGAAGCGCCGGAAGAGTATTCTTTTTTACAGGAAGTGATTAAAGATGAGGCAGGCGGCCCGAAGAGGTTAAAAGCTAAGATTCTGCGTATGATCGGTTTGGGATTTATATTCGGAATAGTCGCCTGCTTTAGTTTTTGTCTGCTTTATCCGGTGATTTCCGAGCATTTATCAGGAAATCCAGAGGAAGTTACAATTCCGAAAGATACGGAGGAAGAGCCGGAAGGCGAAGTGACAGAAGCAGAGAAAGAAAAACCGGAAGAAGAGTTCGCCGTGATGATGGATCAGCTGGATGAAGCCGCAAGAAAAGTTCGAAAGAGTGTGGCAGAGATCTGGGTTATTTCTCCGGAAGGAAATAGCGAGAAGACTGTAGACAGCGTGGAGAAGTTATCCGGTGTGATCATGGCTGATAACGGGCAGGAACTTTTAATTCTCGGGCAGGCACCCGGCGGAAAGAGCGGGGAGAAGATTGAGATTGTTCTTGCTGATGAAACACTACATCCGGCAGCTCTGAAAATGGAGGATGTGAATCTGGATCTGTGTGTATATAGTATTAACCGCGCAGATATTTCAGAGAAAACATGGGAGAAGATCAGCGTGGCGGCGCTTGGAAGCTCTTATGCCGTACAGACAGGAAATATAGGCATTCTGCTCGGAAAACCATTTGGAACGGAAGATGCAGTAAGCTATGGAAAAATCATTTCCTATGAGGAGAAGGCAAAAAAAGCAGATGGAGAATACGGTTTTATCGGCGTAGAAGCGGCCGGTTTTAGTGGGGGAAGCGGAGTGATCGCGAATCTGGAAGGGCAGATTATCGGAGTGATTTCGCACAGCATCTTCTCAGATGGAACCGGTGCGAATGATGGACGCATTTACGGATATGGGATTTCAGATATCAAAGGCATCTTAGAACTTCTTTCTAATGGAAGTTTGATTCCGTATGTAGGAATTCTCGGTACAGATGTGACAGAAGAGATGTCGGAGCAACGGGGAATTCCGTCCGGCGTGTATGTAGATGAAATCGAAGCAGATTCTCCTGCAATGGAGGCAGGGGTTCAGTGCGGTGATGTGATTACTTCGATCAATGGGGAGTCTGTCAGCAGGATGCAGTTCTATAATAATCAGCTGATGGATCAGAAAGAAGGAGACACTTTGCGGCTGCAGGGATTCCGCAAAGGAGCAGGCGGCGAATATGTAGATATCAGTTTTACGGTGACCGTCGGAACCAAAAAATAAACAGACAAAAACAATAGAAAGAGGCAGCAGGGAATATGAGATATATTAATACATTAGTAGAAGGCGAGACAATACGAAATATATATTTGTGTAAAGGGAAGAGAAGCGATATGACAATCTGATCCTGCAGGATAAAACAGGAACATTAGACGGTAAGGTGTGGGACCCGAATTCCAGTGGCATCGCAGATTATGATGAGATGGATTTTATTGAAGTATACGGAGATGTGGTCAGCTACAACAATAATCTGCAGCTGAATATCAAACAGATCAGAAAGGCGTATGAGGATGAATATATTGCAGCAGACTATATGCCGACCAGTGAGAAAAGTACAGACAGTATGTATGGAGAATTGTTAGGGTTTATCCATCAGATCGGAAATACATATCTGCGTCAGATCGTGGAATATTATTTCGTAAATGATGAAGAATTTATCAGAATATTCAAAGGACATTCCGCAGCAAAGACCGTTCATCATGGCTTCGCAGGAGGATTGTTGGAACATACGTTAAGCGTAGTGAAGTTCTGTGAATATATGGCGGGGGCATATCCAATCTTAAATAAAGATCTGTTGTATGCTGCTGCAATCTGCCATGACATTGGAAAGACAAAAGAATTATCACCATTTCCGGAAAATGATTACACAGACGACGGACAGCTTCTCGGGCACATTGTGATCGGTGTGGAAATGGTCAGCGAGGCGGCAAGAAACGTTCCGGGCTGTCCGGCAGGTTTGGTGAGCGAATTAAAACACTGCATTATCGCACATCACGGCGAATTAGAGTACGGTTCTCCGAAAAAACCGGCATTGGCAGAAGCGTTGGCGTTGAATTTCGCAGACAGCACAGACGCAAAAATGCAGACATTGACAGAAATCTTTAAAGACAAGCACACGACAGAGTGGTTAGGATATAACCGCATGTTTGAATCAAACTTACGAAAAACGAAAATGTAATTTGGGACGTAGCCTTTTTGCAAAAGGCTACGTCCCAAATTACAATATGACCTGTCCCAAATTGAGAAATGGAGTATATATATGCAGAAAAATGATATTGTAAAAGTTAGGATCGAGGATGTCGGAGTCGGTGGCGAGGGCATCGGAAAGGTTGATGGATATACGCTTTTTATTAAGGATGCGATTATCGGTGATGTGGTGGAAGCAAAGATTATGAAGGCGAAAAAGAATTATGGCTATGCAAGGCTTATGAATATTCTTACGCCATCAGAATATCGTGTGGGAAACCCGGTCTGTCAAGTGGCAAGAAAGTGCGGCGGCTGTCAGATTCAGGAGATGAAGTATGTCCGGCAATTAGAATTTAAGAATCAGAAGGTACGTGGAAATCTTATGCGAATTGGAGAGGTTCCAGAGCAGCTTCTTGATCAGATTATGGAGCCGATTGTCGGAATGGATGAGACAGAAGGCCTTGGAGGTCCTTATCATTATCGTAACAAGGCGCAGTTTCCAATCGGGACAGACAAAGAAGGCAATGTCGTAACCGGCTTTTATGCGGGCAGAACTCATTCGATTATTTCTAATACGAATTGTGCGCTGGGCGTGGAAATTAATGAACAGATTTTAAAATTGATTCTGGAATTTATGAAGGAATATCGTATTAGTGCGTATGATGAAGAGAAACATCAGGGGCTTGTGCGTCATGTATTGATTCGCTATGGATTTACAACAAAACAAATCATGGTATGTCTTGTGATAAATGGGGAGCGAGTGCCCCATGGAGAAGTGCTGGCGAAGCGATTGGCTGAGATTGAAGGAATGACCAGCGTTACATTAAGTGTCAATAGAGAAAAAACAAATGTGATTATGGGAAATGTGATAAAACCTCTATGGGGACAGATGTACATTACAGACTATATCGGAGATGTCAAATATCAGATTTCTCCGCTTTCGTTCTTTCAAGTAAATCCGGTACAGACAGAAAAATTATATAAACTGGCGTTGGAATATTCAGGGCTAAATGATGTTTCCTGTGGCAATCCAAGAGATAAGGTTGTGTGGGATCTGTATTGTGGAATCGGAACAATTTCCCTTTTCCTTGCGCAGAAAGCAGGAAAAGTATATGGTGTGGAAATTGTGCCGCAGGCAATTGATGATGCCAGAAATAATGCGAAGATAAATGAAATTGAAAATGCGGAATTTTTCGTTGGAAAGGCAGAAGAGGTGCTGCCTCAGTATTACGAAAATTATGCGAAAGAGCATGGCGGCGAGACAGCTCATGCAGATGTGATCGTGGTAGACCCGCCGAGAAAAGGATGTGAAGAATCCCTTCTTCAGACGATGGTGGATATGAAACCGGAACGGATCGTGTATGTAAGCTGTGACTCTGCAACGCTGGCAAGAGATGTGAAGTTCCTGCGAGGGAATGGGTATGAGCTTCAGAGAGTCAGGGCAGTAGACCAATTTCCGCATACGGTGCATACAGAAAGCATCGTGTTGCTTTCCAAATTTAAATCCAATTAGTTGAAGAATATCAATGTGGCATTAGAGATAAATGAACGTGATCTGACGCGGCGGGGAGTAAAGAAATCTATGAGGAAATCAAGAATGATGTTTTGAAGTAAAGAGGATTGAAAGTCTGCAACCCATATATTACACAGGTAAAGCAGAAATACGGCATTATTGAGGGGGCAAATCATAACCTCCCCAAAATCGGGAAATTCCAGATAGCCGAAGTATTCGCCAGAGAAAGAAGCCGCTGTACGAGCTGTGTTGAAATTTGGGGGCATGGTATAAATAATTAAGGTATTATGTTTAGAAAAGGGATTGTATGTTAAGTAATATTATTTAGGAATCAAAGAATTATTGTGGATGAATCAAATGGAAGCTATAGATATTGTGACAGTACATGAAGTCGTAAAAGAGAAAGTAAATTTGTTAAATCGTAATATGAAATAAAATTTTGAGAAAATATTAATTGGTTGCTTGGAATGACAGGACGGTGAAAAAATGAAGAAATCAGAAGATAGATTACATATAGTGGAGAATGAAATTCTCATTTATCAAACGGAAGACGGACAGACGAAAATAGATGTTAAATTAGAAGACGAGACCGTTTGGCTTACGCAGGCACAATTATGTGAACTATACCAAACCAGTAAATCCAATATCAGTGAGCATATCAAACACATTTTTGAAGAGGGCGAATTGGAAGAAAATTCAGTTGTTCGGAAATTCCGAACAACTGCAGCTGATGGGAAAAACTATAATATAATCCATTATAATCTTGACATGATTATTTCTCTGGGCTATCGTGTAAAATCCAAAATTGCAACTAATTTCCGCCGATGGGCTACTGAACGATTAAAAGAGTACATGATAAAAGGTTTTACAATGGATGATGAACGATTGAAAAATCTGGGTGGTGGTAATTACTGGAAAGAGTTATTAGACCGTATTCGGGATATCCGCTCATCTGAAAAAGTGATGTACCGACAAGTGCTTGACCTTTATGCAACAAGTGTTGATTATGATCCCAAGAGTAGTGAATCTATTGCATTTTTCAAAATGGTACAAAATAAATTGCACTATGCAGCACATGGACATACAGCAGCAGAAGTTATATACGAGCGTGCAGACGCCAGTCAGCCTTTTATGGGACTAAAAAGTTTTTCTGGTGATTTTCCAGCATTGAAAGATATCAGTATTGCAAAAAATTATCTCAACGATGAAGAGTTAAAGATACTAAATAATATTGTATCGGGATATTTTGATTTCGCAGAGATTCAAGCTATGCGCCATAATCCCATGTATATGTCAGATTATGTGGAGCACCTTGATAATGTTTTAAAAACAACAGGTGAAAAAGTGTTGCAAGGAGCTGGAACGATTAGCCATGCGCAGGCAATTGAAAAAGCAACAGAAGAATATCGTAAATATCAGGTGCAGAATTTATCGCCGGTTGAAGAAGAATACTTGGAAAGCATTAAAAATATTCACAGTACAGTAAAGAAAAACAGTAAGAATTAATTTTCATAAAAGAAATTTTTAGAAGCTGGTAAAAATACAAGTTTGGACAACGGTACTCATGTCGAGATGGTTGTTCAATTATCTCTCAAAAATTATATACAAAAAGAAAAGGCTTCGTATCCTAGTATTAAAAAGTATGTGAAGGATAAAATGGTGTAAATTATCGGAAATCAAAGAAAGAAAATCTTGATATAGAACACTATCCATCACAGAAAAAGGAATATATAAAAGAAGCACTACGATATTTTGGGGCGCTTACTTACATAGAGATATAAGATAAGGTTTACATCATAGTTTAGAGAATGGTATAAGCCTTTTTTTATCGGATTTTTATATGAGAGTAAGTATTAAGGTAAATATTATCTTGCTTATGGGGCGCAATCTGTCGTGTAGAACGCACACTGGAGGTTGATGCTCAAAGTTAGTCCCGTCCGGAAATGATAATTCAGATAAAGTGTGCTATTACCAATAAGAAAATCAAAAAAATATATTTTTTATAAAACTTTTTCCAACCTTCACCTGTCTAAGTAGTGTAACAAAGGGGTTGAACCTAAAACCTTAAATTATTTAGATAAAGGAGGAAGAGGAAATGAAAGTAAGACCAACTTGTACGGATTCAGCTGGAAATGGATATTACCAAGGGACGGATGGGAAAATTTATTATGGAAATGTAAAAATGGATACTTTTTGTGAGAAATGCGGAACCAGATTGAATTCGTAGAAAGTATTTAAAAGGGGCTGTCGGTTAATGACAGTTCTAAATAGGGGAGTAG
>ENA-ORUL01002205-ORUL01002205.1-human-gut-metagenome-genome-assembly--contig:-NODE-2205-length-11558-cov-2.644962_pt1 | contig 11558 bp, 9 predicted proteins | sample MGYA00242084_ERZ509219 | MGnify/ENA primary metagenome ERZ509219 (study PRJEB26280, sample SAMEA2338792) | human gut metagenome | biome: human gut; feature: human-associated habitat; material: faeces...
AGATACAGCAGTGGACTCTACAAAGCAGGCACCCGAGTCTGAATTAGCAGACCAGCCAGAATTATTTGAAGAAGAGGAAGTCTCCGTATTCAAAGCCGACACCACCGAAACCAACACCGCCATCGGCACACAGACGGCATCTTTCAAAAACCTGACGCCGAACGATACCTACAATTTTTATGTGGCAAGATCCCTGACTGCAGATGACCTGCTCGCCTCTGACAATATTTTAGATATCCGTCAGGCAGTGGCAGGGGAAGATGGCAGGATGAGTGTGACCTACCAGCCGAGAGAGACGGACGATAATGCAGTTATTTTTGTTGTCGGAAGTACACCAAAAGATCTTTCCGGTGCGCAGATCACGATTGGAAACACCACATATAACGGTACGGCAAAAAGTGTGACAGCAGCGGTTGAATGTGATGGTAAAACATTAGTCGAGGGACGTGATTATCTGGTGACAGGTGGGTTTGAGATCACAGGTACAGGTACTTATACCGGAACGGCGTCTGCAGCATATACGGTGACCTGTCAGCACAATTATACGGAGAGCATAACGAAACAGCCGACCTGCACTGAACCGGGAAGAAAGACTTTAACCTGCAGTATCTGTGGGGCAGTCAAGGATACTACATCGATTCCAAAGACAGCGCATACTTATAAAAACAAAAAGGTGACAAAGCGTGCAACAACCAGTAAAAATGGTACATTTACAGCAGTATGTTCGGTATGTGGGGCAGAACAGACGGAAGTGATTTATGCTGCAAAAACGATAAAACTTTCCAAAACATCTATGACGTATAATGGAAAGAAGCAGAAACCATCTGTAACTATTACGGATGCGGCAGGAAAGAAGCTGAAAAACGGTACTGATTATAAGGTGACTTATCCGAAAAAGACACAAAATGTTGGAAAATATACAGTGACGGTGACATTAAAAGGCAATTATACAGGAACCGTAAAAAAGACATTTACGATTCTGCCAAAGAATACAGCCATTTCCAAACTGACAGCTTCAAAAAATACAGTCACGGTAAAATGGAGGAAACAGACCAAACAGACCGCTGGTTATGAGATCCAGTATTCCACCAGCAGTAAATTTACAAAAAAGACGACAAAGACTGTAAAAGTTACAAAGAACAGTACAACCTCCAAAAAGATTACAAAGCTGAAAGCAAAGAAAAAATATTATGTACGCATCCGGACGTATCAGACTGTCAAGGTCGGGAAAAAATCGACAAAGATTTATTCAGGCTGGTCGAAAGCAAAGACGATTACAACGAAGAAAAGTTGACATTACTACCCGAAATTGATACTATGATTACAGAACAAGCGGTTGTAATAAAAAGTCCTCCGCCATAAGGCGGAGGGCTTTTTTAGCACTATCAATATGCAATGTGAATAATCATTGCCTATTAATTTTAATGGAATTATAATAAAACAATATAACAAAGGAAAAAGAGGTTATTTGTTCTCCTCATTCAAAATACTTAAGCAGAGTTGAAGAAAGGGAGGACATGTGAGGTGTTAAACGTGAAGCTGAAATGGATTGAATTCGAGAATTTAAGAACAGGACTAAAGATTGAACGTGTTGTATTTAATGATGATATCACATTGTTGGTTGGTCTGTCTGGTGTTGGTAAAACCCAGATATTAAATGCGATAGAATATTCTCTGAAATTGGCTGTAAATAAGAATTTACGTCTGGAACCATATAATACGACTTTATGTTTTCAAATTGGAGAGGAAGTATATGTATGGTCATATAGAATACAGCAGGATCATGCAGAGGATATTTTTGAGTCAAAAGAAATAAAGTATTTTTTTGCCTATGAAAAACTTCAGAATATAAAAGGTGATATACTGATGCAGCGTACACCTGATACGATTCAGGTGACAGGTTATGATAAGGTACCGACACCTAAAAAAGATGAAAGTTTATTAGTACAATATTCGGAAGATGCCTTTGTCAAACCAATAATTTCTGAAATGTTAAAATTATATCCAATAGAAATTGAAATGGATGTGAGAGGGGCAATTGCGCAGGAAAGTTTTAATATGTTTAAAGCAAAGATTAAAGAAAGCTTTAAGGAAAATGAAAAACAGCCTTTTGAAAAATTCAGCCATTTACCTGTTCCTCTAAAGATTTATATAACAAAAGAATATTATCCTCAAATGTACGCACAGATTTTTTCTGCGGTTAAGGAGCTGTTTATGGAGATTAACAGTATAGATATTGTTGAGGATCCTGATCGTGAAATATATATGGTGGCAATAGATGTATATGGAAAAAGATTATTGCAGCATGAAATATCCAATGGAATGTTAAAAACGATATACTATATTGTTGAGTTGATTACAATGTCGAAAAACTCTTTAGTATTAATAGATGAATTTGAGAATGGATTAGGGGTAAATTGTATAGATGTATTGGCAGAACTATTATTGGGGGAAAGAAGGGATTTACAGTTTGTTATTACCAGCCATCATCCTAAAATTATAAACCAGATTTCAAATAAGAAATGGAAGATCATTGAAAGAGACATTGCGACGGTAAAAAATTTTACAGCTGAAGAGTATGGAATCATAGTCAGCATGATGCATATTTTAATTTGATAAACAGATGGGAATTTGAAGGTAAGATATAAATGAATTATTATTTTTTGCTTGAAGATGAAAAGTCCTTTATAAAGGTTTTGCCTGAATGGTTAAAATATATGGGGATACAAAACACCAGAGTGCAGGATATTACATATGTTCGGGAAAATAATTATGTGATGCAGAGCGGACAAGGTGTTACGCAGCTGATCACAAGAGTTTTATTCCAGACGATAGATACAATTCTGCTGAATCCGGGAAAAATAGATGAATTAATAGTGATTTTGGATTCGGAAGAATATAATGAACAAGAACGAAAAAAACAGGTTGAAAACATTATCAAGGAATATATTGACAAGAAGAATTGTGCTGTAGATTTTTTATATAAAGTTTTTGTCTGCAATCATTGTTTTGAAACATGGCTTTTAGGAAATGGTAATTTATATCCGGATATTAGACCGGAAGGAGATTTTCAGCCATATTACGACAAGTATAATATAAAAGTAAATGATCCTGAATTAATGGCTGTGCCGGACGATATAAAAGAAACGATAGCTGTTTATCATTTCCATTATTTACATGAAATGTGCAGATATAACAGAGTACGGTACAGTAAGAAAAAACCTATGGAGATGGCAAAAAAAGCATACTTTGATACGCTGGTATCAAGAATAGAAAATAGTGATCACTTACATTCATTTGCTCAGTTTTATGAGTACTTTGTAAATGAACAAAAATGACTATTCAACCGATAATAAAATGCCGTACGATCAACCGACCGTACGGCATTTTCCTACCTTTCATAAATCGTATAATGATGTTTCTTAAGCAGTGCAACCGCCAGCGCTAATGATTCCCCGTCATACATTTCAAGTCTCAAAACACCGCCTTCAAACTCACGGTTGTGAATGATCCCGATATTTTTGATACTTAAATTATTGCTCGCAAGGATCGTTGCGACGGTGGCGATCCCACCGGTCTCATCGATCAGGTCTAAGTACAGTTCGTAAACATTCTTCAAAGCACCTTTTGCCGTGATCGTGATGGAATCACGGTAATCTTTGGCTGCAGTAAAGGCATCTAACAGTGCAGGGGAATCTGCATCTGCAATGTTCGTGCGCACTACCTCTAATGTATGGATATAGTTGTCCAATAATTTTAAAATCTGTTCCTGATTGGATAAACAGATATTTTCCCACATGACAGGGGATGAGGATGCGATACGTGTGATATCTTTAAAACCTCCGGCCGCGATAGTTTTCATAATTTCATTCTCATCATCCGATTCCCGCACCAGGTTGACAAGGCTGTATGCGATCACATGCGGCAGATGACTGATCGCTGCGGTCGCATAATCGTGCTGCTCATAACCTAAAACCAGAGGAATTGCGCCGAGGGAGCGAACCAGCTCTGTCAGTTCTTCCACAGCAGGGGAAGGACTCTTTGTGGTCGGTGTGATAATATAGTAAGCATTTTCCAAAAGCGTCTCTGAAGCATTAGAAAGACCGGTCTTCTCAGAACCCGCCATCGGATGACCGCCGATAAAATTGGCTTCAAGGCCGAGTCTTATCACTTCTCTGTGGATCTCCGATTTCACACTGCCGACATCCGTGATGATACAGTCTGGAGAGATCACATCCTTTAACTGTTGCAGGTATTCAATATTTTTCCTGGTCGGTGTACACAGAAAAATATAATCACAGTCCGCAAAATCTTTCAATTCACATGGTGTATTGTTTATAATTAAATGTTCTTTAAAAGCTTCGGCAACCGTCTCTGCATGGTGTGCAGTTGCAATCATTGTAAGTTCCGAATGAAGTGCATGCAGTTTTTTTGCAATGGAACCGCCGATGAGTCCGAGTCCGATAAAGCCTATTTTCTGAAGTGACATATATGGAAATCCCCCTGTTAGATGTTAAAGTTCTGTTCTCATAATTCTTTACCTATCATAGACATAAATTGCAAGAAAGTCAACACGTTAAAGTATAAAAGTGCATATTGCATGAAAAAATAATCAAAGTATGGATGAAATGTGAACACTATGTAAACATTCCATGCAAATGGTTATAAATTATTTAAAATGCATACATAATATATAAACAAATTTTGGGTAATATAAAAATAGTTAGTAAATATGAATAAATAAGTTGTAATAAACGTGTAAATTTAGTAAAATATAACCATACAGCGAATGCCGTTTCAGAGGTATCGACTAAAAAATATGTATTGGAGGATTTGCTATGAACGTTTACACAACTGACAAGATTCGTAATGTGGTTCTGCTTGGACATGGTGGATGTGGTAAAACAAGTCTCGCCGAGGCGATGGCTTATCTTGCGGGGATGACAACACGCATGGGAAAAGTTACCGATGGTAACACAATCAGCGATTATGACAAAGAAGAAATCAAACGTCATTTTTCCATCAACACAACTGTGATACCGATAGTCTGGGGTGATACCAAGATCAATATCCTTGATACACCTGGTTATTTTGATTTTGTAGGGGAGGTAGAAGAAGCAGTCAGTGCTGCGGATGCAGCAATTATCGTAGTATCCGGTAAGGCTGGCATTGAAGTCGGCACAAAGAAGGCATGGGAGTTATGTGAGACATACAAACTGCCGCGTATGGTATTTGTTACAGATATGGATATCGATGAGGCAAGTTACCGGCAGGTCGTAGAAGATTTACAGCAGCTATACGGCAAGCGGATCGCACCTTTCCATCTTCCGATCCGTGAAAACGGACAGTTCGTCGGTTATGTCAATGTATTACAGCAGCGGGCAAAACGCTGGAAAGATAACGGCGAAGTGGAAAAGGTAGAAGTGCCGGAGTATTCCAAAGAGAATCTTGGTATCTGCCGGGAAGCATTGATGGAGGCTGTTGCGGAGACGAGTGAAGAATTTATGGATCGTTATTTTGGAGGGGAAGAGTTCTCCGAGGATGAGATCCGCCAGGCACTCCGTGTCAATGTATCCGATGGAAGCATCGTTCCGGTGCTGATGGGTTCGAATGTTCTTGCACGCGGCATGTATACACTGATGGTCGACATTGTAAAATATCTTCCGAGTCCGGAAAAACGTTCCTGCACCGGAATCAATGCAAAGTCCAACGAGGTATACAATGCAGACTATGATTTTGCAAAACCAAAATCAGCTTATATTTTCAAAACGATTGCAGACCCGTTTATTGGGAAATATTCATTGATCAAAGTTAATTCGGGAGTTATCAAAACAGATGATCTTCTTTACAACCAGCATAAAGATACAGAGGAAAAAATCGGAAAGATCTATGTACTCTGTGGCAATAAGCCGGAGGAAGTAAAGGAACTGCATGCGGGAGATATCGGAGCGTTAGCGAAGCTGACTAAAGCAGCTACCACAGATTCCCTCTCTACCAAAGCGAACCCGATCCTGTATATAAGAACACAGATCTCCACACCATATACTTATAAACGTTATAAGGCAGTCAACAAAGGAGATGAAGATAAGATCTCGCAGGCATTGCAAAAGCTGATGCTCGAAGATCTTACATTAAAAACAGTCAATGACAGTGAAAATGGCCAGACATTACTTTACGGTATGGGAGACCAGCACCTTGATGTTGTGGCAAGCAAACTGTTAGAGAGATACAAAGTTCAGATTGAACTGAAAAAACCAAAAGTAGCATTCCGGGAGACCATTCGTAAGAAAGCGGATGTGGAATACAAGTACAAAAAACAGTCCGGCGGTCATGGACAATACGGTCACGTTAAGATGACCTTTGAACCTTCCGGGGATCTTGAAACACCATATGTATTTGAACAATGCGTTGTCGGCGGAGCAGTTCCAAAAAACTTCTTCCCGGCGGTGGAAAAAGGAATCCAGGAAGGAGTTGTGAAAGGACCGATGGCAGCTTATCCTGTGGTAGGAGTAAAGGCAGTATTATATGATGGATCCTATCATCCGGTAGACTCTTCTGAGATGGCATTTAAGGTTGCGGCTCTTCAGGCATTCAAAAAAGGCATTATGGAAGCATCACCGATTCTGTTAGAGCCGATCGCATCCTTAAAAGTTGTTGTACCTGACAAATACACAGGTGACATTATGGGAGATTTAAACAAACGCCGTGGACGTGTACTTGGAATGAATCCGACGGAACACGGTTATCAGGAGATCGTAGCTGATATTCCTTACATGGAATTATATGGATACAACACAGATTTACGATCCATGACCGGTGGAAGCGGAACATTTTCCTATGAGTTTGCAAGATATGAGCAGACACCTTCTGATATCCAGGAAAAGGAGATCGCAGAGAGGGCAGGCAAACTTGATAATACGGATAATTCATAAAACAGTTTCTGAAAGAAACAGTTCTTCCCGAAAGCAGGATAAAAACACAGACTGGATGTAACATTTTCCGGTGTGTGTAATTAAAAAGAAAACAGGGAGGAATGGATATGCGGTATGGCAGAAAAATTTGCAAAGAACTATTTGTAATTTTATATGTATTTATTTTTCTTGTAAGCGATCCGAAACTGGTTCGTGCCTGCAGTATGATCATCCTCCCTGATACTTCAAAGGAAACCATTACCAGTGATAATGTTACATTTGATTTTTTTGATACACAGGATCCGTCAGAGTATCACATTGTATATGAGGTAAATGGCGGTATTAACAGCAGCAATAATCAAAAAACAATCCAAAAAGAAGAACTTCCTTTTACACTGGACGTGCCGGTTAAAATGGGTTACAATTTTGCTGGCTGGTATGCAGACTGCAGCTATTCCAGAAAAGTTACGAAAATAGATGAAGACAGTCCGGCGAATATGGTTCTTTTTGCAAAATGGACAAAAAATATTGACAATCATTATAATGTGGAAATGTATTCTTATCAGACAGGCACGATTCGTGACAACAGTCAGAAAGAGTTAAAGGAATGTTCCTATACTTTTTTGGATGATCTTTCTATTCCGGGAATGCCTTCTACCAGGGAAAAAGACTATAAGGATAATCTGATCAGCAGTTCCAGCCAGTGTATGCAGGGACTTTGTTTCACACCGGATTATATTCTTATTACTGCATATTCGGAAGATCGCAAAAATCTTGGATCACTGATGGTGTTTGATCGTGAGAGCGGCGAATATCTGGTAACACTTGGCATGAAAAAAGAAAGTCATCTTGGCGGTATTGCTTTTGATGGCGAGAATGTCTGGATCTGCCATTCAAATTCCAATACCTTAGAGCGTATTTCCTATGAATATATTACAAAAATCGCACAGGATGCGCCGGAATATTGCATTGATGCATCGGCATTGTCAGACGAATACCGCCTGAAAAATACACCATCCTGCATTACCTGCTACGGTGGCAGACTCTGGGTTGCTACACATACCAGATTTTTTGATTCCGAGATGTATTCATACAGCTATGATAAAAAAGAAGATAAGCTGACGGCAGTCAGCAACTATAATCTTCCGAGTAAAGTGCAGGGAGTGGCATTCGATGATAACGGATCAATTTATTTAAGCACTTCCTATGGAAGAAATAATTCTTCTTATTTAAAAGTTTATTCTTCTCTTCTTTCATTGGACAAAAAACCAAATGAACCGAAGGTAAAAGTGGAGATGCCACCTTGTTCGGAAGAAGTTGCTATTGCAGATGGTACGGTGTTTGTTTTATTTGAATCGGCAAGTGCAAAATATTTTGAGGGTACAGATGGTATGGGAAAGAGTCCGGCGCCGATCGATAAATTATTAGAGGTAAGTGTAGCTTCCATCTGGTAGACTTGAGAAAATGTTAAGAAATCATAAATAAATATGCAGATACAAAAGGGGTGGAGTGTTCCATCCCTTTTATTAGTTAATTTTGCTTCCGGTCTTTCATGAGCCGGATAATTTTATCGGCCTTCTCAGATTCCTCTTTTGACATGTTTTGTTTTAGCAGGGTGACAAGCAACTCTGTTTCGGGGTCTGTGAACTGGATATTATTTGTTTTTGCTGCATTCATGGTGCCAAGAAGAAACGGCATCATATCTTTAATGTTTGTTGGTTTTTCTTTTGATGCAAAATTCATTAAAAACTGCAGTTTTTCCGGGGACATATTTTTTAACCCCGGATTATTCCAGAAATCATTTTCCATCACTATTTATTCCTTTCAAAAATGTAATGCTTTGTTTTGGCAGTTTTCTTACAATATATTATGCAAAAATAGTCTCATAGGTTTCCATCATAGAGATCATATTTGTGAGCATATCAAGTGTTTCAAGCTCTTTGTCTGTACAGAATTTCCGAAGGTCATTTAACATGGCAAGAGTAGAATTTTCATCCTCACTGACAGAGCACATGGACATGACTTTATCCTCCTGGTTGAATACTTGGATCGTATTCTGTAATTCCATATATTTGATCAGAATAGCAAATTGCTTTTTCTGGTCACCTTTCATATAGGGAATCGCAGTTTTTAACATTTGCAGTTCACGGGTCTGTGTCATATTATCAAAGGGCGTAAATGAATTTGGTTCCATAAAGATGCCTTTTTTCTTTTAGTTTATGAACCCGGAAAATAGATTATGCCAGATATCACATGGATGAGGGGACAGTTTTAGTGACGGTATCAGGCAGTCGGCATAAAATAAAACGGGAGGAGGAATCAAATATGCTGATTATTGATGGAAACAGTGTTTATGAGATAGATGAGGAATGTGCCAGAAAAAAGAAAGTGCCAAAGGAATGTGGAATCTACGAGAAGATGATGCAGCAGCAGTATCGGGAAAAAGACCGTGAGTATGCTGCACGGGATCAGAACACAAAGCGTCCGTAAATTCTGCTGACATATAAAAACGTCTCTTCCATAACAGGCAGAGACGTTTTTCTTTATAAATCTTATAGGGCGGCCGGAATATCCGACCGCCATTTCAGAACAGATGATCTGACTAGCAGAAACCACATCCATTGTTTCCGCCGCATCCACCACAGCAGAAGAGAAGCAGGATGATCCAAAGACAATCATTGTTGCCTCCACATCCATTGTTTCCACCGCAGAAACCACCATTGCCGCCACAGCAGCATAATAAGATGATGATCCAGAGAATGGAATTGCATCCTCCCTCGTTACAGGAACATCCACCACCACAGTTTGTTGCAGCTAAATCACTCATATAAAACCTCCAGGTTTTTTCTTACACTGTATCTTATGTGAGCGCAGAATAAGTGTTACAGATTTGAATAAATTTTTTTGACTATATGATTATGTATACTTATAATTTCAGGTTATAGAAAATATAAAATTTTATGCCTTGACAAATAAGAGAAGAAATGTATAGAATATAGAGAAAGTATAATTGTATACAATTATGCATGAAAAAATATTCACTCTAAAAGTAAAAATATGCATTCATGGCACAGGTGTCAATGGCACAAGTGCCATGACAGAAAGAAGGATTTACGTTATGAGAGAAGTTGTAATGAATAAGAAAACGAATCTGCTGCAGCTTGAAGAGCATTTTTATCAGTTGGCAGATGTAAAGGAACCAAATGTATTCCACAATCTGTTTCCGTATGATGAGATCCCGAAGATCGCATTCAACGATCGAATTGTTCCGCATAATATGCCGGAAAATATCTGGATCACAGATACGACATTTCGTGACGGTCAGCAGTCAAGGGCACCGTATACCACAGAGCAGATCGTGACGATCTACGATTATCTGCACCGCTTGGGCGGCCCAAAAGGTCTGATCCGCCAGAGTGAATTCTTTTTATATAGTAAAAAAGACAGAGATGCTGTTTACAAATGCCTGGAACGTGGTTATAAATTTCCGGAAGTTACCAGCTGGATCCGTGCAAGCAAACAGGATTTCCAGTTAGTAAAAGATATCGGTCTGCGTGAAACAGGTATTCTGGTAAGCTGCTCTGACTACCATATTTTCTATAAGATGAAAATGACAAGAAGAGAGGTTATGAATCTTTACTTAAGTGTCATCCGTGAGTGCTTAGAGACAGGTATCAGTCCACGTTGCCACTTGGAAGATATCACAAGATCTGATATTTACGGCTTTGTCATCCCGTTCTGTGTAGAACTTATGAAACTGATGGATGAATATAAGATTCCGATCAAGATCCGTGCCTGCGATACTATGGGTTATGGCGTTAACTTCCCGGGTGCCGTGATTCCGCGAAGCGTGCCGGGTATCATCTACGGTCTGACCACACATGCAGGTGTGCCTTCTGAACTGATCGAGTGGCATGGCCACAACGATTTCTACAAGGCAGTTAACAACTCCACGACCGCATGGCTTTACGGTGCAAGCGGAGTCAACTGTTCCCTGTTTGGAATCGGAGAGCGTACCGGTAACACACCGCTTGAGGCAATGGTATTTGAATATGCACAGCTTCGCGGAAACCTTGGAGGTATGGATACAGCTGTTATCACAGAGCTTGCTGAGTACTATGAGAAAGAGATTGGCTACCACATACCGGAAAGAACTCCTTTCGTTGGAAAGAACTTCAATGTAACAAGAGCTGGTATCCACGCCGACGGACTTCTGAAAAATGAGGAAATCTATAACGTATTTGATACCGAGAAATTCCTGAACCGCCCGGTTGAGGTTGCCGTTTCCAATACTTCCGGAGCTGCCGGAATCGCACACTGGATCGACAGCCATTATCGACTGAAGGGTGACCAGAAGGTTGATAAGAACAGTGAGCTTGTAAAGATGATCAAGTCCTGGGTTGACCAGCAGTATGAGGATGGCCGTGTTACTGTGCTTTGCGAAGCAGAACTGGAAGCAATTGTAGCAGAGACTTGCCAGAGACTTGGAATTACGTTAAAATAGGGTTGCTGTGGACATAATTCACAGTTACCACAAAACATATACTAGGAGGTAATAATGGGTAAAATTCAAATGCAGACCCCTCTTGTTGAGATGGATGGGGACGAGATGACCAGAATTCTGTGGCAGTTGATCAAGGATGAGCT
>ENA-ORUL01002207-ORUL01002207.1-human-gut-metagenome-genome-assembly--contig:-NODE-2207-length-11552-cov-2.551970_pt1 | contig 11552 bp, 9 predicted proteins | sample MGYA00242084_ERZ509219 | MGnify/ENA primary metagenome ERZ509219 (study PRJEB26280, sample SAMEA2338792) | human gut metagenome | biome: human gut; feature: human-associated habitat; material: faeces...
ATCTTCAGCATCCACTGACGAAGATTTTTCTTCGTTACTTCGGAGCCACAACGCTCACATTTTCCATTTACAACTTCTTCATTTGCAAGACCTGTCTTACAGGAAGGACACCAGTTGATCGGGAATTCCTTCTCATACGCAAGACCTTCTTTAAACATCTTCACGAAGATCCACTGTGTCCACTTGTAATAATTCGGATCTGTAGTGTTCACTTCGCGCTCCCAATCGTAGAGAGCTGCAATCTCATTGATCTGACGCTTAATGTTCTTAATATTTTCCGCTGTAGAAATAGAAGGATGAACTCCCATCTTGATTGCGTAGTTTTCTGCCGGAAGACCAAATGCATCCCATCCCATTGGATGAATGATGTAATAGCCCTGCTGCAATTTGTATCTGCTCCACACATCAGAGATTACATAACCTCTCCAGTGTCCTACATGCAGACCATTTCCTGACGGGTATGGGAACATATCCAGACAGTAATACTTTTCTCTCTTACTGCCATCTGCATTTTCTTTTACGTTGACTGGGTTCTTCTCCCAGTTCTCACGCCATTTCTTTTCGATTGCCTTATGATTATAAGGGATCTTTGACATAATAACTTCCTCACTTTCTGGTTTTTATGTGGTTCTTTGAATCTAAAAAAAGAAAGCCTTTCCATCTCTTAAGAGACGAAAAGGCTTATTTTCCGTGGTACCACTCTTCTTCATTTGCATCTGCAAATGCACTCATTCTTTCTGTAACGGGAATTCCCGCCGGCATCTACTTCTTCTTTCAACACCGGAACTCCGAGGCGAGTTCAAAGCTTCTACCTCCTGCCTTGCACCTACCGGCAGTTCTCTGAACGGTTTACACTCCTACTGATCCTCTTCACTGTTTTTGCCATATATGTTAAATATTATAGGAAGAATCTTAAAATAAGTCAAGAGGGTAAATGACAGTATTTTTTATTTCTGACATTTTTAAAATAATTCAACATTTGTTCTAATTTTTGTATAAAAAGTCATATTTCTGGTTGTTCGAATACATTTTTTCATGTATAATAGATATAAGTTAATCGTACTGAAGGTGTTCAGTATAATATGATACATAAAGGAGATGTTTGCCATGGTAAATTTATTAACAGGACCTAAGGGAAGCGGAAAGACACAAAAAATGATTGAGCTGGCTAACGAGCAGGCAAAAAAATGCGACGGAAACGTAGTGTTTATTAAGAAAACACATCGCGATACTGCTAGTGTTTCCTTTGATATTCGTACTATTTGTATGGATGATTTTGCAGTAATCACAACAACAGACGCATATATCGGATTTTTATACGGTATGCACAGTTCCAACAATGATATTCAATGTGTATTTATTGACGGCATTTTAAAACACGCTGATATTTCAATCGAAAATATGCCTGAATTTATTGAAAGACTGAAACAGATGTCCAAAGAATGTGATATGGACTTCTATGTAAGCATCAGTGCTAAGAGAGAAGAATTATCCGCAGTCAACCTTGAAGGTTGTGCGTTTTTAAACTAACACATATATAAGGGGAAATCACGGGCAGCCTTATTTTGGCTGCCTGTTTTACGGTAAGAGAATATGAGCGGAATCAAAGATGCAAAGCGACGGCAGCGACGAAGACGCCGAAAGAAAAAAATACAACGTCTGACAGTTATATTTGGTTCTCTTTTTCTCATTCTCCTTCTTGTTTTTGCCGTACGCGGTATCTCACATAAGATTAATGAGAAAGAGAAAAAAGCAGAGAAGAAAACTACTGTTAAAAAAGAGAAGATTGACACTTCTCATGTAGAAGTAAAAAATCTCGTAATCAATACAAAAGACAGCAAAAAAGACAAAAATAAAACCCGTACAATCACCATCAGTTCTATGGGTGACTGTACACTCGGAACAGATGAAAATTTCAACCAATCGCGTAGCTTGAACGCCTTTTATAATTCACAGGGCGCTGATTATTTTTTCAAAAATGTACGATCGATTTTGGAAAAGGATGATCTGTCAATTGTAAATTTTGAGGGAACACTCACCACCTCCACCACGAGGGCAGACAAGAAATTTGCATTTAAAGCAGATCCAGAATATGTAAACATCCTGACCGGTGGCTCAGTGGAAGCTGCAAATATAGCGAACAACCACAGCTCTGACTATGTCGCACAGACACTTTAGAAATACTGGAGGATGCAGGTATTGCTGCTTTTGGCTACGAACAGGTACAGCTTTTGGAGATCAACGGGATCAAAGTGGGACTTACCGGTATCTATGAATTAGCAGAACATTTAGAAAAAAAGCAACAGGTAAAGGAAAATATTGCTGCTCTCAAAGAAGCCGGAGCAGAACTTATCATCGTGAATTTCCACTGGGGTATGGAACGTGAATATGTCCCAAACAAAACGCAGAAAAAGCTCGCACACCTGGCAATTGACGAAGGTGCTGACTTGATAATCGGACATCACCCTCACGTCCTTCAAGGTATTGAAAAATATAAAGGAAAATATATTGCCTACAGCCTTGGCAATTTCTGTTTCGGAGGCAACAGCAACCCACAGGATAAAGATACGATGATCTTTCAACAGACATTTACCATTGAAGACGGAAAGCTAAAAAAGGATGATAACATCAACATCATTCCTTGTTCCGTCTCCTCAAAAAGCAACGTAAATGATTACTGCCCGACTCCTTTGGAGGGAGATGAAAAGCAGCGGGTGTTGGATAAAATCGAAGAATACAGCGGACAAATCCAAGATAACAATTAAGGGACGAAGGTTCACAAACCTTCATCCCTTTTTTGCTTAATAAAACATTTCATATAGCATAACCATCACCGGCATAGTGACAATACAGAAAATCACTGACATAACATTGATCACACTGGCGTATTTCACATCTTTGTTGTAAAGCTGTGCAAGCTGCGTGACCATTGCCGCTGCCGGAGCTGCCGTTGCAAGAAGAACAACCATTAATATGTATTCTGCATCCGGATGTATCCCCATCTGTCCAAGGATTCCAAAACCAATAACTCCCAGAATCGGATAGAAGATCAGCCGAAAGAAACAGATCAAGTACGGTCTTTTTTGTGTAAACACCCATTTCAGGTCCACATTTCCAATCGCCATACCAATGACCAGCATACTTGCCGGACTTATCATTTGTCCAAAACCGCTGACACAAGATGCTATCACACCCGGAAGCTGCACGCGAAACAGAAAGAGCAGCAATCCCAAAAGCATCGCAACGATATTAGGATTGAACAGAATCTTTTTCCAATCCTTCTGTCTACTCTCACTGATCAAACACGTACAATGTGTCCACATCAGAACCGTCTGAACAAGAATAAATGCGGTTGTGTAAAATACCCATTCACTTCCAAGCACTGCGCCGACCAGCGGAATGATAAGATATCCTGCATTTGTATAAATGATCGATGCTTTCTCGATACTGTTAAAATGAAAGATATGATTCAGAATCCATGTCCCTGCCAACATGACAATATGGACAAAGATTGCTGCTATAACAGCAAGCAGCAATCCTCTCACCTTATCATCCGTCATCTCTATTTGAAAAGAATCAATAATAATACACGGAGAACAAATATATACTACCAGATTGGAAATCACTTTTCCGTCCGTTTCCTGAAAAAGCCCAATCTTGACAACAAAAAATCCTACCGCCATTGTAAGAAACATTGCAAGTATCTGTTCTGCCAGTAATAAACTAAGCTCCATTATTCGGTAACCTCTTTTGCCTCATCCTCCAAAGGAATCACTTCTGTTGGATCTGCCGCTTTCGCTTCTTCCTCTGATTTTCCCTGCGTAACTCCGTCAATCGTCAAAGACATCACTGTATTTGCCTTCTCATCTTCTTTGTATTCCATTGTAATCTCCTGTCCCACTTCGCATCTTACTACATCGAGGAAATCTACAACAGACAGGTCGAAAATGTCATCTGAGCCTTCTACCGTGAGATAGTAATGAGAAGTACCTTCCAGAACCGCCTGCGCAATCTTTGTGATTTTCCCGGTTATTGTCTTCACTTCTCTCGTATCCTCTTCTTCTTTTTTCACACCACTGCTCATAAGAAGTTCCAGATAATTTTCTTCACATTGACTCACACTGTCACCGATGGCTACAATCTGGTATTTCTGCACGTTTACCATCGCATATTTCTTCACCAGACCCGCATCGTCTTTTAAGGCAATAAAATAAGTCGGCTCATCGGAAATATTAAGAAGCAGCGGAAATGTTGCCTTGTATTTTAAGTTCTGCACCTGACCTTCAGCTGAAGACATTGCAGAGGCCTCAGTGGCTCCTTCTACTTTATAATATTTTGTCTCCATGGTACGCTGGTTGGACAGTACAAATCCTACGTTGGACTGGTCACCATTTACAGATGTAACACCGGTATACATCCATACATCATCATCAATTGCAAGATAATTATAACCATCTGTCGTCTCCAGACAATCCTTCTGACTCAGCACACTATTTAAAAATCCATGCTTCAAAGTTCCGTAATAGTCAAAGAGCTGTACAAGTAAGTCTGCCGAATATGCACGGTCTACCCACTGCGGAACATTTTCGATATGATAAGTTTTCATCTCTCCGGTAATGGCGTTACAAAGCACTACTTTTCCTACTGTTTCACCGCCAAATAATCCAATATTGTATTTCTTCACCGGTGCGATCCAGTATGGAACGCCCTGATCGTCAATCTCAAAACTCAGCTCTCCGTAAATATACGTGGGATGTGCAAATCTTAAATGACGATAAATATTGCGGTTAAAGTATTCGCTGGTGGTATATTTCATCCCCTTTTCAAGCTTCACAAGCTCTGTGGACTGTGTTGCCATATTGATGCGGATATACGCCGGAATGCCTGACCGATGATTCGTCAGCCATTTAATCGGACTTGCATATTTTAAAGGAGATACCCGCACCGGATTATCCTTGTAATTGATCTGACTGTAAATATCATCTGCTTCAAACTGAGATACCATATCTACCATGCTTCCCATCTTACGATCTCCTAAGATAGCAGCTGTATCTCTGTCTAGGATCGGAATTTTATCGAAGGATAATTCCTCCACATCGTCAGCAAATTCTCCCTCTTGCACCTTCATAAGCTTCTGATATTTCTTCGCATTTACAATTGGTGAAGACAATAAAGTTCCCACCAGATAAACAACGCCCAATGCAAGAAGTACGGTTAAAATACTGCGAAAACCTTTATCGGTTTTGAATGCGCCTTTCCCCGGTTTCTTCCGCATTGTGTAATAGACAAGACCGATCACCGCTAATGCCATCACAAAAAACCATGTCTCGGAAGAATGGATATTGAATGCAGGAAGTGCAACATAATAATAAATTCCTGCTACTATAATGACCATCAGCGCAATCGCTAATTTCCCTTTCTTTTTCATAGATTACCTCCCTATTTATTTCTATCTCTATGCGAGATTCTTACCAGAATTTACGTCTCCATACTTTTGTTGTAAATAACATCAAAAATGGAAATATTTCCAAACGTCCTGCCAGCATATCAAAACAAAAAACAAGCTTTGACAATGGAGAAAATGCAGAAAAGTTTCCTGTAGCTCCCACATCTTCAATTCCCGGTCCGATATTATTAAGTGTTGCAATTACAGAACTAAATGTCGTTGCAAAATCAAAATTGTCTGCGGAAACAATTAATACGGATAGTCCTGCAATCCCGGCATATGCCATGAAGTAAACAAATACGCTTCTAATGACATCATTTCCCATCTTTTTCCCATTTACACATATGAGATTCACAGATTTTGGATGAGCCATCTGCTTAACCTCACGCTTGATGCTCTTCACCGCAATCATAAAACGTGATACTTTAATACCGCCACCGGTTGAAGAAGCACAGGCTCCGATAATCATAAGCGCAATCAAAACACATTTAGACAACATTGGCCAGACGTTAAAATCTGCCGTCGCATATCCGGTCGTCGTAATAATGGTTCCAACCTGAAAGACCGCATATCGGAAGGACTTCAGTACGCTTCCATACTGTGGAAGGATATTGATCGTAATCACCGCAGTCGCTGCAGCAATGATTCCGAAATACACGCGAAGTTCCTCATTTTTCCAAACTGCCTTGTATTCTTTGATCAACAACAGAAAATAGAGGCTGAAATTCACGCCGAATAAAATCATAAATACAGTGATCACACCATCTACGTAAGCACTGTCAAAATGCCCCACACTGTCAGCATAATTGGAAAATCCTCCGGTTCCTGCCGATCCGAATGAATGGATCAGACTGTCAAACAGGCTAAGCCCCCCGAACATGAGAAGAATGACCTCCAACGCTGTCAGCGCAAAATACATACCGTACAGAATTCTTGCTGTGGACATCATCTTAGGAACCAATTTATCTTTCTCCGGTCCCGGAACCTCTGCCCGCATCAGATACATACTGCTCTTCTTATCAAGAGAAGTTAATACCATAACAAATACTAACACTCCCATACCGCCGATCCAGTGTGTAAAGCTTCTCCAGAAGTGCATACACTGCGGAAGGATCTCAACATCCGGCATGATTGATGATCCGGTTGTCGTAAAACCGGATACCGTTTCGAAGAATGCATCCAGATAACTTGGTATGTAACCGGACAGGAAAAACGGAAGTGCTCCGAACAGAGACCACAAAATCCACGCAAGCGCTACGACTACCATTCCTTCTTTCGCATATATGGTAGAATTTTTCGGTTTTTTTCTTCCTCCGATCAAATAGATCAATGTCAGAAGGATGATCGGCGGCAGAAAATACACCGCACTTTTTTCTTGATAGATCACTCCGACAATTGCCGGAAGAATCAAGAGAAGAGCCTCGACTCCTAACATTTTTGCCAATATATGAGCAATCATTTTTCTATTCATAACGCTATCTCCTATGCAAGTATATCAATGAAGTTATCAATCGGACGTCCTTTGGTCACTACAATTACACTGTCTCCGACTTCGATGTGACTGTCTCCATTTGGAATAATGACCTTCCGGTCTCTTCCAATACATGCAATCAAGGTGTTCGGCTTCGTCGGAAGATTTTTCAATGGAATATTCGTATATTTACATTCTTTCTTAATGATAAATTCCTGTGCCTCAACCTGTCCATTTACCAAACGGTACATGGATTCCACATTAGCGCTGTCGTGAGAATTCTTTCTTGCTCTTACATATCTTAAAATAGCATCAGCTGTAGCACTTTTCGCTGATACGATACTGTCAATTCCAAGTCCCTCTACCATCTGGGCTCTCGTGTCTTCATTTACCTTTGCAATGATTTTCTTCACACCCTGCGTCTTGGCAAATAAAGCCATAATGATATTTTCTTCATCCATGCCGGTAAGCGCTACCACTGCGTCTGCCTCACCAATCCCCTCTTCTAACAGAAGGTCATGACTTGTCGCATCCGCATTGATCACGGTTGCCTTAGGAAGAAGCTCACACAAGGTCTCACACCGACTGCTGTCCTTTTCGATAATTTTTACCTGCATACCAACCTGAAGAAGCTGTAGCGCCAAATAAAAACATAAATGTCCGCCTCCGCAGATCAATACGTTCTTAATACGCACCGTTTTTTTCATAAGTGATTTGAAAAAGTTCTTCAAATTCTGATGTGATGCGGCAATGTGCATTTTGTCTCCTGCCTGAAGCACAAAATCTCCATCCGGAATATATACCTCATCTTTTCTTTTTACTGCACAAATCAACACTTGAATCTGGAATTTCCGATACAACTCTCCAAGAGACAACCCGACAAGCGGACTGTCATCACGGACCGCATACTCTACCAATTCCACTTTTCCCTTCATAAATGTCTCTACTTTATTTGTCTCCGGGAACAGAAGAATTCTTGCTATTTCATTGGATGCTGTCAATTCCGGATTTACTGCCATGCTCAAATGCAAATCCTCTTTTAATAGGTCCATCTGTTTATAATAAATCGGATTTCTTACTCTGGCAATTGTATGCTTTGCCCCCAGTCGCCTTGCCAGAAGACAGCTGAGCATATTCAATTCGTCTGTAGATGCACAGGCGATTACCAGATCTGCATGCGGAACATCTGCCTGCTTCTGCACTTCTGCATCTGCCCCATTTCCTGTAATACAGAAAATATCCAATTCATTCAAAGCAGCTTTTAACTTTCCTTCATTTTGATCAATCAGTACAATGTCATAATTTTCTTCGGATAATTGAGTGGTCAGTTTATGGCCTACTTTTCCATCACCGATAATCACAATTTTCATCTCTTATACTTCCTCATCCTTATATGATTTTTCTTATTGTTTTCAGGATTTAACGCAAAAAATCCCTTTATAGCACCCACGATTATAGCACCTTTATAATAAGAAAAAAAGCCCCCTCAGGGACTTTTTTTCTTATGTTAATTTATTATCACTGCTTATTCTTCTGCTCTTTTTGCAATCTCTGCTTCCTGTACATCAGAAGGTGCCTGCTCATAGCGTGCAAACTCATAAGAATAAGTTCCTCTTCCGCCTGTCATAGAGCGAAGTGTTGTACAGTAACCAAACATACCTGTCATTGGAACATCTGCCAGAATTTCCTGACTTCCTCCTGCTACCGGGTTCATTCCAAGCACGCGACCGCGGCGTTTGTTAAGATCGCCCATAACATCTCCGGTATAATCGTCAGGAACTGTAACCTTCACAGAAGCGATAGGCTCTAAGAGCACCGGTGATGCTTCCATGATTCCTTTCTTAAATGCCTGAATAGTAGCAGTCTTAAATGCCATCTCTGAAGAATCTACCGGATGATAAGATCCATCATATAAAACAGCTTTTACGCCTACAACCGGATATCCGGCTAAAGGTCCCTTAAGGACAGATTCCTGCAAGCCCTTTTCTACTGCCGGGAAGTAATTCTTCGGAACCGCTCCTCCTACAACTTCCTCTGCAAATACATATGGTGTCTCCATATCGCCTGATGGCTCAAATCTCATTTTAACATGTCCATATTGTCCATGTCCGCCGGACTGCTTCTTATATTTTGTATCCACATCGGAATTCTTGCGGATAGTCTCTCGGAATGCAACCTTTGGAGTCTCCAGTGTAATCTCACATTTATATCTGGATGCCAGCTTACTTGCAGTAACCTCTAAGTGCTGATCACCCATACCATAGAGAAGTGTCTGACGGTTCTCACTGTCATTTACCATCTTAAGTGTAACATCCTCAGCCATCATTTTCTGTAATGCCTGTGAAACTTTATCCTCATCACCTTTGTTCTTCACTACATATTTCATATATGTATATGGTTTGGAGTATTCTGTCTTACCGAATAATAATGGTGTTGCTTTTGCAGAAAGTGTATCTCCTGTCTTTGCATCTGATTTTGCAATAGCTCCGATATCTCCTGCAAATAATTCACTGACCTCTACCGGCTTGTTTCCTACCATTGTATAGATCTTACCTAATTTTGCTTCTGTGTCTGTATCTGCATTATAGAGGACGTCCTCTCCTTTTAACACACCTGAACATACTTTAATGAAAGAATACTTACCGATGAACGGATCTACCATTGTCTTAAATACATATGCGGATTTTGCTTTTGCGAAATCATAGTCTGCTGCATAGATCTCATTTGTCTTACGATTAATACCTGCACACTCTCTGTAATCAGGGCTTGGGAAAAATCTTACGATATCAGACAGAAGATTTGCCACACCCTGTGCCTGGAGGTTTGAGCCCATAGCAACCGGAACAATGAGACCGGACATTACTTCTGTTCTCATAGCTGAACGAATCTCTTCCACAGAGAATTCATCACCGTCAAAATAACGCTCCATAAATTCTTCACTTGTCTCAGCAACAGCCTCTAATAATTTCTCGCGGTACATCTCAAGATTCGGTTTACAGTAATCCGGAATCTCACACTCTTCTCTCTGTCCGACTCCTGTATAACGTCTTCCTGCATTTTTAATAATGTTGACATATCCAACCAGCTTTTCATTTTCACGGATTGGCTGGAAATGAGGCGCGATCACTTTACCGTATCTGTCTGTCAGATCCTGCACTACCTGACGGAAACTTGCGTCATCCACATCCATCTCTGTCACATAGACCATACGAGGCAGGTTGTATTTATCGCATAATTCCCATGCTTTTTCCGTTCCTACTTCCACACCTGCTTTACCGGACACAACGATAACAGCTGCATCTGCTGCGCTTACTGCTTCCTCAACTTCACCGACAAAATCAAAATATCCCGGTGTATCTAAGATATTGATCTTCGCTTTCTCCCACTCGATCGGTACTAATGTTGTGCTGATTGAAAATTGTCTCTTCTGTTCCTCTTTATCAAAATCACTGATCGTATTGTTGTCCGCTACCTTACCCATACGATTGATTGCTCCTGATACATAGGCCATAGCTTCTACAAGGCTTGTCTTTCCGCTTCCGCCGTGTCCTAAAAGAACAACGTTTCTAATCTCATCCGTTCTGTAAACTTTCATATTATGTTGCCTCCTTACCTTAGTAAAAATCTCATGTATATATTGTACTAAATGTTTAGCTTTATTACAACTATTTTGTGCATTATTTATAATTATTTATCATATTATCATGGCGATACATCTCTGAATTCTCTCTATAATTTTTCCGCCTTGATAATCTCTTTATCATAACTTGCCACTACCCGATATCCCGGCGGTACAACAAGGAACTCTTCTTCTGACCACATTCCATCCACAAGCTTCCTGAGAATTGTATTTTTTCCCAAAACTGCATCAAATTTCCATCCTTTCTCTCCGGCAAGTTCTTGAATCGCGTTTTCATACTCCGGAAATGAAAGGTCCTCCCACTTAATATAAGTAAAACCCTGATAAGAATCTGTAAATGATTTTTCAATTTCAACAGCCCGTCTTGCCTTTTTTTCACTTCCTTTATACCTTGTCAAATACATTTGATATCGTCTGTCCCATACCGCATCATCATCCGGATATCCAATTTCCACAAACCCGGGAGTATAGTAAAAAAATCCCTTATGTGTATCGTAATAATCCGCATATTTTTCTTTACTTCCCATAAAAAGGGTGATGCAATCATGTGCTCTCGGTACTACAAGTGGATATTTGTTGCTGTGAAGACCAACCGTCGCATTGGAACACAGACCATATCCTAAGAGAATCGCATCAAAATCATTTACCTTTGTATCATTAGAATATCGGTGATTATTTCTCTCCAATTCATCAATCTCATTTTGCAGCGCCTCGCGCAGATTATCCGGCCGATCATGCAGTTTCTGACGAAGCAACGTTACGTCAATTACATTTTTGCAATTATATACAATACTGGCGATTTCTCTCTCTAAAATTTTACATCCTAATAATTTATAACGTCCCATACTCATTCCTTCTCCCTTTTTCCCGCATACCTATCTACCTATTATCATACTCTTTCATATTTATCATGTCCACCTCTTTATTTTTTCACTTTAAATTACTAAACTTCTCCACTTTAAAGTATTATAGATTGACAAATAAAATAGGAACGG
>ENA-ORUL01002209-ORUL01002209.1-human-gut-metagenome-genome-assembly--contig:-NODE-2209-length-11543-cov-3.774808_pt1 | contig 11543 bp, 8 predicted proteins | sample MGYA00242084_ERZ509219 | MGnify/ENA primary metagenome ERZ509219 (study PRJEB26280, sample SAMEA2338792) | human gut metagenome | biome: human gut; feature: human-associated habitat; material: faeces...
TATTATAATAAGGTAATGATACGTTTTTTAGGTAATATTGAAGCCAAAGCAGACACTAAAGGAAGAGTGTTCATTCCCGCTATCTTCAGGAAGCAATTACAAGCTGCTTCTGAAGAAAGGCTTATTATGCGCAAAGACGTATTTCAAGACTGCCTGACTCTATACCCAGAGGGCGTGTGGAACGAGGAGTTGAACGAACTTCGCAGCAGACTTAACAAGTGGAACAATAAGCATCAACTCATTTTCAGACAGTTTGTGAGCGACGTTGAGGTGGTGACACCAGACAGCAACGGACGCATATTAATCCCCAAGCGGTATTTACAGATCTGCAATATACATGGGGATATACGCTTCATCGGCATCGACAACAAGATAGAGATCTGGTCGAAGGAGCGGGCAGAACAGCCGTTTATGTCACCCGAAGAGTTCGGAGCGGCATTAGAAGAAATTATGAACGATGAAAACAAACAAGATGGAGAAAGATGAACTGACATATCATGTACCTGTGCTGCTGAAAGAAAGCGTTGACGGGATGAACATCCGCCCTGACGGAACGTATGTAGACGTTACCTTCGGTGGAGCAGGACATTCGCGAGAGATTCTTTCACGGCTCGGGGAAGGCGGACGACTTTTAGGATTTGACCAAGATGAAGACGCCGAACGGAATATCGTTGATGATCCCCACTTTATTTTCGTACGCAGCAACTTCCGTTACCTGCACAATTTCCTGCGTTATCACGATATAGAGCAAGTAGATGCGATTTTAGCAGATCTAGGTGTGTCTTCCCATCATTTTGATGACAGTGAACGCGGTTTCTCTTTCCGTTTCGACGGAGATCTGGATATGCGCATGAATAAACGTGCAGGACTTACGGCAGCCGATATCGTAAACACTTACGAAGAGGAACGCCTCGCCAACATTTTCTATCTCTATGGAGAATTAAAAAATAGCCGTAAACTCGCGTCTGTGATTGTCAAAGCACGGAACGGGCAGGCTATCCGTACCATCGGAGAGTTTTTGGAAGTCATCAAGCCACTTTTTGGTCGCGAAAGGGAAAAGAAGGAATTGGCAAAGGTATTCCAAGCACTGCGGATTGAAGTAAACCAAGAGATGGAAGCATTGAAAGAAATGTTACTGGCAGCAACAGAAGCACTGAAACCGGGTGGCAGACTAGTAGTGATCACCTATCACTCACTGGAGGACCGCATGGTGAAAAACATTATGAAAACCGGAAATGTAGAGGGAAAAGCAGAAAGCGATTTCTTCGGGAATCTGAATACCCCCTTCCGCCTTGTCAACAACAAAGTGATTGTTCCCGACGAAACGGAAATAGAAAGGAATCCGCGTTCAAGAAGTGCTAAATTACGAATTGCAGAAAAGAAATAAAGAGAAATGGAAGAGGAAGTAGTAAATAAGAAAACAGAAGAGGGAAAAAAGAAAAAACGCACCTCACTAAAAAGTATTCTGGGTGGGGACATTCTGGCTACCGACTTTTTCCGCCGTCAGACGAAGTTGCTGGTACTGATCATGGTATTCATCATCTTCTACATCCATAACCGCTATGCCAGTCAGCAACAGCAGATCGAGATAGACCGGTTAAAAAAGGAACTGATAGATATAAAATACGATGCGCTGACACGTAGCTCGGAACTGATGGAGAAGAGCCGCCAGTCACGTATCGAAGACTATATTTCTAGTAAGGAGAGTGATTTGCAGACATCCACCAACCCTCCTTACCTTATTAAATAGGTGGAGATCTGGGAGTTTTAAAAGACAAGCACTGTGGCAGTTAATAAAAAGAATATAATGACCCGCTATTTCTTCGTCATCCTCGTGATGGCGTTGATAGGTGTAGCAATTGTCGTAAAGGCAGGAATCACTATGTTTGCCGAGCGTCAGTATTGGCAGGACGTAGCCGATCGTTTCGTGAAAGAGAACGTAACGGTGAAGCCTAATCGTGGAAACATTATTTCCTCCGACGGTAAACTAATGGCCAGTTCCTTACCCGAATACAGGATATATATGGACTTTATGTCCGGTGAGAAGGACGAAAAACGAAGAAAGAAAGATCAGGCCAGACGCGACTCCATTCTTAATGCCAACATGGATTCAATCTGCATCGGACTGAACAAGATTTTCCCGGATAAGAGTGTCGCTCAATTCAAGGCACATCTTAAAAAAGGGCGCCAGGCTAAGAGCCGTAACTATCTGATTTACCCGAAACGCATCTCCTATATACAATATAAAGAGGTAAAGAGATTGCCTGTGTTCTGCCTGAACCGATACAAAGGAGGATTCAAGGAGTTAGCCTACAATCAGAGGAAAAAACCGTTTGGCTCGTTGGCAGCACGTACGTTGGGAGATGTTTATGCCGATACGGCAAAAGGAGCCAGAAATGGCATAGAGTTGGCTTTTGACACCATCTTGAAAGGGCGGAACGGACTGACACATCGCCAGAAAGTGATGAATAAATACCTGAATATAGTAGACGTACCACCGGTTGACGGTTGCGACCTCCTCACTACTATTGATGTGGGTATGCAGGATATTTGCGAAAAGGCATTGGTAGACAAGCTAAAAGAGTTGAATGCAAGTGTTGGTGTAGTCGTTCTGATGGAAGTGGCTACGGGAGAAGTAAAAGCAATCGTCAATATGATGCAGGGCAAGGACGGAGAATATTACGAAATGCGCAATAACGCCATCAGCGATATGCTTGAGCCCGGTTCTACCTTCAAGACGGCCTCCATTATGGTAGCTCTTGAAGATGGAAAAATCACTCCCGACTACGTAGTGGATACAGGCAACGGGCAAATGCCGATGCATGGTCGCGTGATGAAGGACCACAACTGGCATCGCGGAGGATACGGTAAACTAACTGTCACCGAGATATTAGGAGTGTCTTCCAACGTGGGTACATCGTATATCATAGACCACTTCTACGGAAGCAATCCGCAGAAGTTTGTCGACGGACTAAAACGGATGAGTATTGACCAACCTCTCCATCTGCAGATAGCCGGAGAAGGGAAGCCGAACATTCGGGGCCCCAAAGAGAGAAGTTATTTTTCAAAGACCGCGTTGCCATGGATGAGTATCGGTTACGAGACACAAGTACCACCGATGAACATCGTTACTTTTTACAATGCAATAGCCAACAAAGGCGTAATGGTGCGTCCCAAGTTCGTAAAAGCAGCGATAAAAGACGGAGAGATAGTAAAAGAATATCCGACCGAAGTTATCAATCCGAAGATATGTTCGGACAAGACATTGGCAGACATACAGATGATATTGCGTAAAGTAGTAGGTGAAGGACTTGCCAAACCGGCAGGAAGCAAACAGTTCCATGTTTCGGGAAAAACGGGGACAGCGCAAATCTCACAGGGAGCAGCCGGATACAAGACGGGGAGAACGAATTATCTAGTCAGTTTCTGCGGTTATTTCCCGTCAGAGGATCCTAAATATAGCATGATTGTTTCCATTCAGAAACCGGGACTACCAGCCTCAGGAGGTTTGATGGCAGGTAGCGTATTCAGCAGGATTGCCGAAAGAGTATACGCCAAAGACTTACGTTTGCCACTCACCAATGCGATTGATACGAATTCCGTAGTCATTCCGAACGTAAAAGCCGGAGAGATGAGGGAAGCTCAGCGGGTATTGGAAGAACTGAATATTCAGGTGCAAGGTAAAATAGCCGACGCAGGAAAAGAAGTGTGGGGAAATACCCACCTGGCTCCACAAGCCGTAGTGCTGGAAAGTCGGAGCAATATGCAGAATTTTGTACCGAGTGTCATAGGTATGGGAGCTAAAGACGCTGTATACCTGCTGGAAAGTAAAGGGTTGAAAGTGCATCTTGTCGGAGTGGGCAAGGTAAAAAGTCAGTCGATAGCCAACGGAAGCATTGTTAGAAAAGGACAGACAGTGACGCTTACGCTAAAATAGTGAATGATTAAAAAACAAATAGAGTAATGTTATTAAATGAGCTACTGAAAGCAATCCAACCGGTACAGATAGCCGGAGATTCAAATATAGAAATTGCCGGAATCAACATAGATTCCCGTTTGGTAGAAGCCGGACAACTGTTCATGGCTATGCGCGGTACGCAAGCCGACGGCCATGCCTATATACCCGCCGCCATCAGTAAAGGCGCCACCGCTATCCTCTGCGAGGATATGCCCGAAAAACCGGTGGAGGGAATTACCTATATACAAGTAAAAGACAGCGAGGACGCGGTAGGTAAGATTGCCACTACCTTCTATGGAGATCCGACTTCCAAACTGGAGTTGGTCGGTGTCACCGGAACGAATGGAAAAACAACCATCGCTACCTTATTATATAATACCTTCCGCTATTTCGGATATAAAGTAGGACTTATCTCTACAGTCTGCAATTATATCGATGACGAGCCGATTCCAACGGAGCACACCACACCTGACCCTATCACGCTGAACCGTTTATTGGGACGGATGGCAGACGAAGGATGTAAATACGCCTTTATGGAAGTCAGTTCCCATTCGATCGCACAGAAGCGTATCAGCGGATTAAAATTCGCCGGAGGTATCTTCACCAATCTCACCCGTGACCATCTGGACTATCATAAGACAGTAGAGAATTATCTGAAAGCTAAGAAAAAGTTCTTCGATGACCTGCCGAAGAATGCGTTCAGTCTGACCAATCTCGATGACAAGAACGGACTGGTAATGACGCAAAACACACGTTCCAAAGTCTATACTTATTCGCTGAGAAGTCTCAGTGACTTCAAAGGACGGGTGTTGGAATCCCATTTTGAAGGAATGCTACTTGATTTCAACAATCACGAGTTGGCAGTTCAGTTTATCGGCAAGTTCAACGCTTCCAACTTATTAGCGGTATTCGGTGCCGCTGTCCTGCTCGGAAAAAAAGAAGAAGATGTGTTGGTTGCCCTTAGCACACTGCATCCGGTTGCAGGACGTTTCGACGCTGTGCGTTCAAAAGACGGAGTTACCGCAATTGTCGACTACGCCCATACTCCGGACGCCCTTACTAATGTGCTGAATGCCATACACGGGGTATTGGAAGGGAAAGGAAAAGTAATCACCGTAGTAGGTGCGGGTGGCAACCGTGACAAAGGCAAGCGCCCCATCATGGCAAAGGAAGCCGCCAAAGCCAGCGACCGTGTTATCATCACTTCGGACAATCCACGTTTTGAAGAGCCGCAAGACATCATCAACGATATGTTGGCCGGACTGGATGCAGAAGACATGAGAAAAACATTAAGCATCACCGACCGCAAGGAAGCCATCCGTACGGCCTGTATGCTGGCTGAGAAAGGAGACGTAATACTCATTGCCGGAAAAGGGCACGAGAATTACCAAGAGATAAAAGGAGTAAAACATCACTTCGATGACAAAGAAGAAGTGAAGAGAATGTTGAACGATTAGACACCAACCACTGAAGAAATGTTATATTATTTGTTTGAATGGCTGCATAAGCTCAATTTTCCCGGAGCGGGAATGTTTGGATATACCTCATTCCGTGCACTGATGGCAGTTATCCTCGCCCTACTTATTTCGAGTATCTGGGGAGATAAGTTTATCAACCTGCTCAAGAAGAAACAAATCACGGAGACACAACGGGATGCGAAAATCGACCCGTTCGGCGTCAACAAAGTAGGCGTACCAAGTATGGGAGGCGTCATCATCATTACCGCCATCCTGATTCCTTGCCTGCTTTTAGGCAAGTTGCATAATATATATATGATACTTATGTTGATCACCACCGTATGGCTGGGATCACTCGGTTTTGCCGACGACTACATCAAGATTTTCAAGAAAGATAAAGAAGGACTGCATGGCAAGTTCAAGATCATCGGGCAAGTAGGTCTGGGACTGATTGTCGGACTTACTTTATATTTAAGTCCGGACGTGGTCATTCGCGAAAACATCGAGATACACAATCCGGGACAGGAGATGGAAGTGGTACACGGAACAAATGACTTGAAATCTACCCAGACGACCATTCCTTTCTTTAAGAGCAACAACCTTGACTATGCAGATCTGGTAGCTTTCATGGGCGATCACGCACAAACGGCCGGATGGGTACTGTTCGTTATCATCACCATCTTTGTCGTTACCGCCGTATCCAACGGAGCCAACCTGAATGACGGCATGGACGGAATGGCGGCGGGCAATTCCGCCATCATCGGAGCTACGCTAGGGATATTGGCTTACGTATCATCACACATTGAGTTTGCCGGCTATCTGAACATTATGTACATTCCGGGATCGGAAGAACTCGTAATTTACATCTGCGCCTTTATCGGTGCATTGATCGGCTTCCTCTGGTACAATGCCTATCCGGCACAAGTATTCATGGGAGATACCGGCAGTCTGACGATAGGCGGAATCATTGCCGTATTCGCCATCATCATCCATAAAGAATTGCTGATACCGATTCTCTGCGGTGTATTCCTCGTAGAAAATCTGTCGGTCATTCTCCAACGGGCTTACTATAAAGCCGGAAAACGAAAAGGAGTGAAACAACGTCTGTTCAAACGGACGCCGATTCACGATCATTTCCGCACTTCCATGAGTTTGATAGAACCGGGATGTACGGTGAAGTTCACCAAGCCCGACCAACTGTTCCACGAATCAAAAATTACTGTCCGTTTTTGGATTGTGACCATCGTGCTGGCAGCCATAACGATTATAACGCTGAAAATAAGGTAAACGCCGAAGATAACTGAGGCGTGAATTAACAATAAAGAATCAGAGAGTATTAACCCGATTATTAACTTTTAAAGATGTGCACAGCTAATAGATAAATCAATCAATTAGAAAATAAGGGCACATTATTGTAGATGAAAAGAATAGTAATTTTAGGAGCTGGCGAAAGCGGCGCAGGTGCAGCCGTACTCGCTAAAGTCAAAGGATTTGAGACGTTTGTTTCGGACATGTCCGCTATCAAGGACAAGTATAAGGAACTTCTCGACAGCCATCAGATTGCCTGGGAAGAAGGACACCATACCGAAGAACTCATTCTGAATGCCGACGAGGTAATCAAAAGCCCCGGTATCCCGAATGATGCCCCAATCATCCTGAAACTGAAAGCTCAAGGCACACCGGTGATCTCCGAGATTGAGTTTGCCGGACGCTATACTGATGCCAAAATGATCTGTATTACAGGTTCTAACGGAAAGACTACAACGACTTCCCTAATCTACCACATTTTCAAAAGCGCAGGTCTGAACGTAGGTTTGGCAGGCAACATCGGCAAAAGTCTTGCTTTGCAGGTAGCCGAAGATTACCACGATTACTATATTATCGAACTTAGCTCTTTCCAGCTGGATAATATGTATAACTTCCGTGCGAACATCGCCGTATTGATGAACATCACTCCGGACCATCTTGATCGCTACGACCATTGTATGCAGAATTACATCGACGCTAAATTCCGCATCACCCAAAACCAAACACCGGACGATGCTTTCATCTTCTGGAACGATGACCCTATCATCAGACAGGAACTGGCAAAACATGGTCTGAAAGCTCACTTGTATCCTTTTGCCGCTGTAAAAGAGGATGGAGCGATTGCATACGTAGAAGATCACGAAGTGAAAATCACCGAACCGATTGCCTTCAACATGGAGCAAGAGGAACTGGCCCTGACAGGACAACACAACCTGTACAACTCTTTAGCCGCCGGTATCTCGGCAAACCTTGCCGGCATCGCCAAAGAAAACATCCGTAAAGCCCTCTCCGACTTTAAGGGAGTAGAGCATCGGTTGGAAAAGGTGGCACGTGTCCGCGGAATTGATTTCATCAACGACTCTAAAGCAACGAATGTCAACTCCTGCTGGTATGCCCTGCAAAGCATGACTACCAAAACGGTATTGATCCTCGGTGGTAAAGATAAAGGCAACGACTATACTGAAATTGAAGACCTGGTACGCGAAAAGTGTTCGGCACTGGTATACCTGGGACTTCACAACGAAAAACTTCACGAATTCTTCGATCGTTTCGGCCTGCCCGTAGCAGACGTACAAACCGGAATGAAGGACGCCGTAGAAGCAGCCTACAAACTGGCAAAGAAAGGTGAAACGGTATTATTGAGCCCTTGCTGCGCCTCTTTCGACCTCTTCAAGAGCTATGAAGACCGTGGCGACCAGTTTAAGGAATGTGTCCGCGCCCTATAATTTCTAATTATTAATTTTTAATTGCTACAAGATTGGATTTATTAAAGAACATATTCAAAGGTGACAAGGTAATCTGGATTATCTTCCTCTGTCTCTGCCTCATCTCTATTATCGAGGTGTTCTCGGCAGCGTCGACACTGACTTACAAAAGTGGCGACCATTGGGGACCGATTACACAACACTCCATCATCCTGATGGTAGGTGCTGTGGTAGTCGTATTTCTGCATAATGTTCCCTACAAATGGTTCCAGGTATTTCCGGTCTTTCTGTATCCGATTTCCCTGGTTCTATTGGCATTTGTCACGCTGATGGGTATCATCACAGGGGACCGTGTCAACGGGGCAGCCCGTTGGATGACCTTTATGGGATTACAGTTCCAGCCTTCGGAATTGGCAAAGATGGCGGTTATCATTGCCGTCTCATTCATCCTGTCCAAAAGGCAGGACGAATACGGAGCCAACCCGAACGCCTTCAAATATATCATGATCCTCACCGGACTGGTATTCCTGCTTATCGCACCGGAAAACCTTTCGACAGCAATGCTGCTTTTCGGAGTAGTATGCATGATGATGTTTATCGGCCGGGTGTCAGCAAAAAAGCTATTCGGAATGTTGGGAATATTGGCACTTGTGGGCGGTGTTGCCGTAGGTATACTGATGGCTATTCCCGCTAAAACGCTGCATAACACTCCGGGACTTCACCGTTTCGAAACGTGGCAGAATCGTGTTTCCGGCTTCTTTGAGAAGGAGGAAGTGCCGGCTGCCAAATTTGATATTGACAAAGATGCACAGGTGGCGCATGCACGCATCGCCATTGCTACCAGCCACGTAGTCGGCAAAGGTCCGGGAAACTCGATACAACGTGACTTCCTTAGTCAGGCATTCTCCGATTTTATCTTTGCGATTGTGATTGAAGAAATGGGACTGGTAGGAGGAATATTTGTGGTGTTCCTCTATTTATGGTTGCTGATGCGAGCCGGACGAATCGCCCAGAAATGCGAAAGGACTTTTCCCGCCTTCCTTGTGATGGGGATTGCCTTGTTGTTGGTATCGCAGGCAATACTGAACATGATGGTTGCCGTCGGACTATTCCCCGTCACAGGACAACCGCTACCTCTAGTCAGCAAAGGAGGAACAAGTACATTGATTAATTGTGCTTACATCGGAATGATATTAAGCGTCAGCCGATATACCGCTCATCTGGAAGAACAGAAAGCGCACGATGCGCAGATTCAGTTGCAGATCGCGACAGATGCGGCCGCCCATTCGGAAGCTCAGACTGCTGCCGAGCCAACTGCACAGATTTTGAACAGCGATGCAAAATTCGAGGATGAGAGTGACAAGCAATGAACGGTCAGTAGCACGAAACGGCCAACTGAACGAAACGGATAGGAGAAAAGAACTATGATGGAAAAAGAACTTAGAATTATTATTAGCGGTGGAGGTACGGGAGGGCACATCTTTCCCGCCGTCTCTATTGCAAACGCGATAATAGAGTTACGCCCTGACGCCAAAATCCTCTTTGTAGGAGCGGAAGGTCGTATGGAAATGCAACGGGTTCCCGATGCGGGCTATCAAATCATCGGTCTTCCGATAGCCGGTTTCGACCGCAAGCATTTATGGAAGAATGTATCGGTAATCATCAAACTGATACGCAGCCAATGGAAGGCGCGCAGTATCATCAAGAACTTCCGTCCGCAAGTAGCGGTAGGCGTAGGCGGTTACGCCAGTGGTCCCACGTTGAAGACCGCTGGAATGATGGGAGTGCCTACCTTGATACAGGAGCAGAACTCGTATGCCGGAGTCACCAATAAACTATTGGCACAGAAAGCCCGGAGAATCTGTGTAGCTTATGACGGTATGGAGAAATTCTTCCCTGCCGATAAGATTATCATGACGGGAAATCCGGTACGTCAGAACCTGACAAAAGACATGCCGTCCAAAGAGGACGCACTACGTTCTTTCCATCTGCAACCGGACAAAAAAACGATTCTTATCGTAGGTGGCAGCTTGGGAGCGCGCACCATCAATAACACGCTGACTGCCGGATTAGCGACAATCAAAGAAAACGGAAACATACAATTTATCTGGCAAACCGGTAAATTTTACTATCCGCAAGTGACAGAAGCTGTGAAAGCGGCAGGCGCACTTCCCAATCTATATGTAACGGATTTTATCAAAGATATGGCTGCTGCCTATTCAGCGGCCGACCTTGTTATCTCCCGTGCAGGAGCAGGCTCCATCTCTGAATTCTGCCTATTGCATAAACCTGTCATTCTGGTACCTTCCCCCAATGTGGCCGAAGACCATCAGACTAAGAATGCCCTAGCACTGGTAGACAAACAGGCAGCCATCTACGTCAAAGACAGCGAAGCGGAAAAGACATTGGTAGATGTTGCTTTAACCACCGTCAATGATGAGCGGAGATTAAAAGAATTAAGCGAGAATATAGCCAAGCTGGCTTTACCCGATTCTGCGAAAATCATCGCGCAGGAAGTGATAAAACTGGCGGAAGCAAAGAACTAATCGATTCATACAAATACTAAAGATAGAAGAAATGAATATCGAAACTATAAAATCAGTTTATTTCGTAGGTGCCGGCGGTATCGGTATGAGTGCCCTTGTACGCTACTTCCTCTTCAAAGGCAAGGTAGTAGCCGGATATGACCGTACTCCCACTCCATTGACTGAAGCTCTGATTGCCGAAGGCGCGCAGATACATTACGAAGAAAATGTGGATTTGATTCCGGAAGCTTGTAAAGACACAGAAAGTACGCTCGTCGTATTCACCCCCGCCGTCCCACAGGAACACGAAGAATTGGTTTACTTCCGCAACAACGGATTCGAGATACAAAAACGCGCTCAAGTATTGGGAACGATTACACATTCGAGCAAAGGCTTGTGTGTAGCCGGTACTCATGGAAAGACCACTACATCCACCATGACGGCACATCTGCTCCATCAGTCACACGTAGAATGTACCGCCTTTCTCGGAGGAATCTCGAAAAATTACGGAACAAACCTCTTGCTTTCACAGAAAAGCCCTTACACGGTAATCGAAGCCGACGAATTCGACCGTTCCTTCCATTGGCTGTCCCCGTTTATGTCTGTCATTACAGCTACCGATCCGGATCACTTGGATATTTACGGAACAGAAGCAGCTTATCTGGAAAGTTTCGAACATTACACAACCCTCATCCAGCCGGGCGGCGCATTGATCATCCGCAAAGGCATCTCATTACAGCCCAAAGTGCAACCCGGTGTACGCGTTTACACCTATTCACGTGACGAGGGCGACTTCCATGCAGAGAATATCCGCATCGGAAACGGAGAGATATTTATAGACTTTGTGGCGCCGGATACCCGTATCAATGAT
>ENA-ORUL01002235-ORUL01002235.1-human-gut-metagenome-genome-assembly--contig:-NODE-2235-length-11378-cov-21.152168_pt1 | contig 11378 bp, 8 predicted proteins | sample MGYA00242084_ERZ509219 | MGnify/ENA primary metagenome ERZ509219 (study PRJEB26280, sample SAMEA2338792) | human gut metagenome | biome: human gut; feature: human-associated habitat; material: faeces...
GCGTAGCCGTACTGTCCGCCGCTCCCTTCGAAGCGGAGGTAGCGCGGCCGCAACAGCGCCGTGCGGATATTGACTGCGCCGGCATAGGCGCCGACTCCCGGTACGCCGTCGATCAGATCGACGCCCGAAATGCAATCGAGATCGACCGGAAGCGAATGCGACTGGTGTCCCGTGCGCGCATCCGTGAAGTCGATCCCGTTGAGCAATACCATGGTTTGGTCGAATGAGCCTCCTCTGACGGAGATGTCGGCCTGCGCACCTTTCGCTCCGCGTTCGCGGATATCGACCGAAGGAGAGAGCCGCAGTGCCGATTCCAGAGTCTGGACGGGCTCGGCATAGAGGCTTTTCCGGTCGAAAAGCGGGGTGTGCGACTGCGCGTTCCGCGTCGGGGAAGTCTGGCTCCCCGAGATGCCGACCTCTTCGATCTGCAGCGTCCGGAGGACGGCAGTCGTATCGGCATTCTGCGCGGTGGCGGTTTGCACACCGAGTTGCAGAATCGACATCCCGACAGTGAGTACCCCGATGGTCACGCTGCGGTGCATGCTCGCAAAGGCCGACCAGCCCTTGCGGTTCCAGCGACGCCAGCGTCCACCCGGGTGAACCTGTTTTGCCTGGATGTGTTCCATTTGTCCGTTGAAATTAGTTTGGGTAAAACATTAAAAATCCGACGGCCTGAACCGGGCCGGCTGCATGCCCCCGGTTCAAGCCGTCGCAAAGATATGCTTTTTCCCCGAAAGCCCAAGACTTTCGGAGCGAATGTTTACATGAAGAGCTTCTCGACACGCTCCACAACCTCGTCGGCGTCGGGATCGAGTGGGAAGACGTGGCTCGGTTTGAGGTACCAGAGCTCCTTGCCCTGCTGGAAGTGCTCCTCGCCGCCGCCCGTGATGTTGAGCATGATCGTGGCGTCGCGCTCGACCTTGCCGGCCGCCACCGCATTGATGAGCGATGCCATGGCTACGCCCGCGGCCGAGTAGATATCGACACCCTCGAGCTCCTTGAACAGCTTGCGGGCCTTGCGCGCCATGGCGTTCGTCGCCACGAAGATGTCGCCGCCGGTGGCCTTCAGCGCATCGTAGAGGCCGCCGCGGATGCCGTAGGGCGGATGGCGGTTCGACAGTACCTTGGCATCGATGATCTCCGCGTCGCGTCGCGCCTTGTCCTCGTCATAGGGAAGCATCGCACGCGAATCGGCCTGCCAGGCGTCGTACATCGGGACGAACGGCGCATTCTGCGAGACCATCAGCTTCATGGTATTCTGCCCGAAGCGTCCGTCGGCGATCAGCCGCTGGTTGGCCTCCCAGGCCGCAATGGCGCCCGTACCGCTGCCGACGGCCTGGAAATAGTAGTCCGGGATGCGGCCGATGGCCGTCACGGCCGAGAGTACGGTGCAGGCCATGCCGTCGCGGCGGGCGATGTTCTTCGCTCCGCCCTCGGCATAGAAGCCCGGGCCCTTGAGGGCCAGGTCGCTCAGGTAGATGGCGTCGAAGTAGTCGCCGCCCGGAGCGCACGAGATCAGTTTCACGCAGGGGTTGAGCGGCGCGTCGAACCACAGGGCGCCGATGTTGTCGTAGGGAACCGACAGCAGCAGCGGAATATTGTTGTCGGAGCAGACCTTGGCGAAGGCGCGGGCCGTATTGCCGGCCGAGGCCACCACGAGCACGCGCTTCTCATCCTCGGGAATACGGCCGCAGACGCTGTAGGCCTCGGTCTCCTTGAACGAGCAGGTGGTCATCGTGGCTCCGATGGCGGGGAAGTAGCCGTTGAAGGTGATCCACAGGTTGCTCAGGCCGAGGTGCTCGGCCAGTCCCTTGCTGCGGTAGGTCACCGGGGCCGACGACCCCTTGAGCATGCGCCGCACGGGAAGCCAGTCGGCGTAGCGGTAGAGGCCCCATTCGGCCGGTTTCACGTCGAGCTGACGCTTGGCATAGCGTGCACGCACGAGCGAAGGCTCCTTGCACTGCGGATCGGTCAGGATCCAGCCCGTGTCCTCGAACTCGCGTCCCGTGGCGACGCACTCGAGCGTGTAGGACGTAGGTGTAAATGTTTCCATGTAAATCGTATGCTTGTTTGTTTATTTATGACATCCGGTTCTTGTAGTCCTCGTAGCCGAACTCGCGGATCACCTCCGTGCGGCCGTCGCGGCGGACGATGACGATCGAAGGGTGCTGCACGCCGTTGAACATCGTGGTCTTGACCATCGTGTAGTGGATCATGTCTTCGAAGACGATGCGCTCGCCCACCTTCAGCTCGTGGTCGAAGGCCCAGTCGCCGTAGAAGTCGCCGGCCAGGCAGCTCGTGCCGCCCATCCGCCAGCGGGGCTCTCCCTCGGCAGGTTCGTGCGCCCCGACGATGGCCGGTTTGTAGGGCATCTCGAGGCAGTCGGGCATGTGGCAGGCGAACGAGACGTCGAGCATCGCCGTGCGCACGCCGCCGTTCTCGACGATGTCCTCGACGGTCGAGACCAGATAGCCCGTGCGCCAGGTGAAGGCACTGCCCGGTTCGAGAATCAGCCGCAGGTGGGGATGGCGCGACCTGAACTCGCGCAGCAGAGCGATCAGCTCATCGCAGTCGTAGTCGGCGTGCGTCATCAGGTGGCCGCCGCCCATGTTGAGCCACTTGACGCGGTCGAGCAGGTGGCCGAAGCGCTGCTCGACGGCCTCGAGGGCCAGCCGCAGGTGCTCGGGGCGCGATTCGCAGAGGACGTGGAAATGGAGTCCCTCGATGCCATCGGGGAGTTCGCGCAGCTGTTCGGGCGTGATGCCCAGACGCGAACCGGCAACGCACGGGTTGTAGAGGTCGGTCTCGACGGGCGAATAGCCCGGGTTGATCCGCAGACCGCACGAAATGCCGTTGATCAGGGCACGCTGTCCGAAGCGTTCGAACTGCGAGAGGGAGTTGAAGGTGATGTGGTCGCTGCAGCGCAGAATCTCATCGAAGTTACGATCGGTGTAGACAGGGGCGTAGGTATGAGCCGGACGGCCGAACTCTTCGAAGACGAGCCGGGCTTCGGCCGCGGAACTCGCCGTCGCTCCGTCGGAGTGGCGCGCCAGTTCGGGGAAGATGCTCCACATGGCGCAGGCCTTCAATGCGACGATGATCTCGGCGCCCGACTCGCGCCTTACGCGGTCGATCAGGGCCAGATTCGCATCGAGCAACGTCTCGTCAAGCACGTAGCACGGAGACGGCAGTTTCAGGAAGTCAATCATCGTGGGAGGTTCCGTTCAAAAACAGGGACAAATGTAACAAATTCATCCCGATCCGCATGTCTCCCCGATGGGGAAAATCCCCGCAGTTTTCGCGAAATAGGTATTTATACTTACCCCTCGGGCATCCGTTGCGGGGAGGAAATGGCAACGGCGACGGGATTCCGTCGCCGTTGCTCGAAAACGGGCTGTTAAGGCCTACTACCGGGCAATGCAGATGCTCACTCGGTTCTCCACAGCCGTAGAGAACGGTTGCTCGGTGTCGCCTTTGTAGTCGATGCTGATGCGGTCGGCCGGAATACCGGCTTGCTGCAGGGCATCGGAAACGTTGCGGGCGCGCTGCTCCGAAAGTTGGAGATTGCGGCGTTGGCTGCCCGTAGCGGCGTCGGCATAACCCGTGATGCGGACGGTCGCTGCGGTGTTCTTTTTCAGGTAATCGACCAGCGAACGGATCTTCGGCTGCTCCTCTTCGCGGATATTCGTCTTACCGATCCGGAAGAAGATGTTCTCACGGAGCGGCTGGGGCTTCTCGACGGCAGGCGTCGGTGCCGGCTGCTCGGGAGCCGGTTGCGTTTCGGGCTCCTGCGGAGTCTCCGCCGGTTTGACCGGAGTTGCGGGTACGGCTGCGGGCGCAGCGGCCTTGCGGTGGCTCTTGCCCAGGCGGATCGAGAGTCCGGCCAGTGCGTTGAAGTGCCAGTCCACGTTGCCGGCCTTCTTCGAGTTGAACTTGTCCGAAAGGATGTTGGCATTCACTTCGAGGCCCAACTGCACGCGGTTCGAGACCCGGAAATTCACGCCGACTCCCATGCGGCCCACGGCAAAGGCCTTGCTGTCAGACCAGATGTTGTCCATCGTATAGCCGGCGTCGTTGAGCGCGACAGCCTCGTCGTTATTGAAAGCATAGTTGAGTCCGACACCCGCAAATAGGTAGGGATTGACCGTGCGTGCGGAATTGAAGCGTCCGAAGAGGTTAGCCAGGTCGAGCGTGGCCTCGACGTTGCCCTGCAGGAAATTGTAGTTGTAGGGCGATGAGGGTGAAGCCCAAGCTCCGCGGGCCTGCCAGCCGCTCAATCCGAAGCGAATGCCCCAGACGGGCGAGAAGCAGTAGCCTGCAGAGAGAGCCGCAGCCGGAGAGACAAGATCCCCAAAACTCGTCTCCCCGAGCGTATAGGCGGCTCCAGCCTGTACTTGCAGATACCAGTGACGGTTGAATTCGGTCCGGTCACCGTCTTCGGCTGCCCGACCCGAATAGGGCGAAGCAATCAACAACAACGCCCCGGCGATACAAGCTATGCGTTTCATCGTTATGAAGGGTTAATTTTTGAGTTATCATTCCGATTCTGTCACAAAGATAATAAAATGTATCATATATGATACTATAAAAAGGTAAAAAATTTGTCTTTTACGCAAAAAAACGTATGGCTCAAAGAACCATACGCCCAGAGAAAATATCGGGATGTAACGCCGATAGGCGCCTACCCTGTTGCCTGATTGAAATCAGACCTCGATGTCCACATCGAACAGTTCGTGCCAGGGCAGCCCCTGCTCGCCCAGTTCGGCCAGGAAGGGATCCGGATCAAACTCCTCGACATTGAAGACACCGGCGCCGCGCCAGAGGCCCTTAGCCCACATCGAGGCGCCCAGAGCGGCCGGGACACCCGTCGTGAACGACACGGCCTGCGTGCCAGTCTCCTTGTAGGCCTGCTCGTGGTCGCAGTTGTTGTAAATATAGTAGGTATGCTCCTTGCCGTCCTTCACACCGCGGATGCGGCAGCCGATCGAGGTCTGCCCGTGGTAGTTGGCGCCCAGCGACTTGGGATCGGGCAGCACGGCCTTGAGGAACTGGATCGGCACGATCTCGACACCGTTGTAGAGGATCGGGTCGATGCGGGCCATGCCGATGTTCTGGATCACGCGCAGGTGTGTGAGGTACTCCTGGCCGAAGGTCATCCAGAAACGGGCGCGCTTGATCGTCGGATAGTTCTTCACGAGCGACTCGAGCTCCTCGTGGTAGATCACGTAGGATTCGCGTTCGCCGATGCCGGGATAATTCAGCGGCTTGTGGATTTCATGAGGCTCGGTAACCACCCACTCTCCGTTCTCGTAATAGCGGCCCTTCTGGGTCACCTCACGGATGTTGATCTCGGGATTGAAGTTCGTGGCGAAGGCCATGCCGTGGTTACCGGCATTGCAGTCCACGATGTCGAGGTAGTGGATCTCGTCGAAGTGATGCTTGGCAGCATAAGCCGTGAAGATAGCCGTGACACCCGGGTCGAAACCGCAGCCGAGGATGGCCGTAAGACCGGCGGCCTTGAAACGGTCCTGATAGGCCCACTGCCACGAATACTCGAAGTGCGCCTCGTCGCGCGGCTCGTAGTTGGCCGTGTCGAGGTAGTTGCAGCCGCACTCGAGGCAGGCATCCATGATCGTGAGGTCCTGATACGGCAGGGCCACGTTCACGACGATATCGGGTTTGAAGGCGCGGAAAAGCTCGCACAACTCCGCAACATTGTCGGCATCGACCTGGGCGGTCTTCACGCGGTTGCCGCCGATGGCTGCGGCTACGGCGTCGCATTTGGACTTGGTCCGGCTGGCAAGCATCACATCCGAAAAGACGGGATTGGCCGCAATCTTCTGCGTCACGACCGTACCGACGCCTCCGGCTCCGATAATAAGCGCTCTACACATAGGAATCGTAGGATTTAACGGTTATTTTTCTTAAGTTTTTTATTCTTGGCAGTACAAAAATATCGTTTTATTTTGGGAAAACAAAAATATTCCCTACATTTGCACCACCAAAATCAGGGAGCATTTCCCTTTTGGCACGGAGAATCCGTAGCTCAGCAGGTAGAGCACAACACTTTTAATGTTGGGGTCCTGGGTTCGAGCCCCAGCGGGTTCACCAGAAAAGAGTTGATAATCAGTCGATTATCGGCTCTTTTTGTTTTTCCGTTCTACCCCGAATCCTTGTTTTGGACCTCAAAAAACGTCCTTTCTCGGGCGCAGGGTACGCATTAGGGTACGCATTAAAAATGCCTGCCATCCGACTGCATAGAACACGCAATCAAATGACATTCAAAGTTATATGTCGGAAAAACATCGTTTACAAAGATTCCACTTCTCCCCTATGCCTCCTCTTCTTTCAGGGAAAACGCAAAAAGAGCATCGGGCTGGGCGTCTCCGTTGCCCCAGCCCATTGGGATGCAGAGGCACAAAAGGTGACCGATGACTGCCCCGACAGGGACAATATCCAGTATCAGATAACAGCCAAGATCAAGGAGTATGAGAAACGAATCCAGCGTCTGGAAATCATGGAGATTCCCGTCACGTTTGAGAATCTATTCGGGCAAAACAGCAAACGTATAAACTGCACAGTTGGCGACTATCTGAAACAGACAATCGAACGCTTGGAAGCGCTCGGCAAATATGCATCAGCCAGCAAGCACCGCGTTTTATGCTCTCATCTGGCTCAATTCCGCTCGTTGAATATCCGTTTCGATGAGATTGACCTTACTTTCTTACGGGATTTTGAATTGTTCCTGCGGAAGAACGGCAATGCCAGCAACAGCATAGCCACAAAATTCGCCATCTTCAAAGCCGCCTACAACAAGGCTCTTGCCGATGGTATATTTATCCAAAAGGTCAATCCGTTTGTCAAATACAAGGTCGGCAGCTTATGGACTCGGACAAGAAAGCGTGCCATCACGAAAGGAGACATTCAGAAATTGATGGCCTTGGAGATCGAGCCCAGCCACAAAACCGAATATACCCTATTTGCAAAGGACATCTTCCTGTTCTCTTACTTTACGGCAGGCATCAACTTTACGGATATGGCCACCCTGCGCTATGGAGACATTGTGGACGGGAGAATCTACTACTCCCGACACAAGACCCAGAAGCTGTTATCCTTCCAGCTGGTACCGAACGCCTTGCAGATTATCCAGAAATACAGCAAGACAGGACATGCGAAAGAGGATTATATCTTTCCGATTCTCAACCGCAATATCCATCGGACCCCACAACAGATTTTCAATCGGACACACAAGGTGCTGGCAAAAATCAATCGGGAATTGAAAGTGCTGGGGAAACTGATTGGATTGGAGGTTCCATTGACGACCTACGTTGCCCGCCACACATACGCAACCGTCCTGAAACGGTCAGGAGTAAGCGTGGCTCTGATTTCCGAATCGTTGGGACACTCCGATCTCTCGACCACGCAAATCTACCTCGATTCATTCGAAAACTCGCAAATTGACGAGGCCATGCAACACTTATTATAAAGGTAAAGGAGGTCGGGAACCAATAATAATCCCGACCTCCACAAACCTTATACAATTGTCATTTTTAACCGAGATACTGTGTCAGCATATCCATAATCAACTGCTCCCGTGCCACGCCTATCATTTTGCGAGGATTCATAATCTGGTCAGCTTGATCGCGTGTTAAGGCGTTGATTTTCTGTTCCATTTTCACCGTGAACTGTTCGAAATCCTCATCGGGATTCTGTTGCTTGATGATAAAGTCGATTAAATATCTGTTCATAAGGAATTTATCCTTAAACTTACCCTGTGCAGCCTTATACCACCTGCTACTGGAACGAAACCACGTTTCATCCTCAAAGACTTTAGGCAACTGTTTCGTATTAAGACACTCCACCAAGTCTTTAGCTTGCAGAGTGTTCTTGCCGAAACACCATAACGAAATTGTGGAAAGTGGACACGCCTTGCCATGCAGGAACATGGCGAAATCGAACACTTCGTTGGCTTCTTTGAGCATCATGGCAGGTGCGGCCATGTAATCCGATTTTTTCCAAACGGTGGTGCAGATATTCATTTGTGCAATGACCTCCGTAATGGATAATTCAGCATTGAGGGGTTCGCAAATCACAAGGTCATTCAAATCCAACTCTAAATTCTGATAAGCTACCAATCGGTGCTGACCGTCCAATACGGCGTAATACTTTCCTGCATCCTCGTTGGAAATTTCATGCCCTTTCAAATCGACCAGACGGCCACCCATCTGAATTACCTTTTCGCCATCAGTTACCGTGATAGGCGTCAATTGCCCATAGGCTTTCATGGATTTTTCTTTCTGCTTCACGATTTTGACATTTACAGGGCGGTTTCCCTTAACGAATGCAAACTGACGCTGGGCGTCATCCTTTGAAATAACCATCTTTTTCATGGTCTTTACTTACTCTGTCCTTTATGCAGAGGGGCTGATAATGGCTGCAATCCTTGCCCAAAGACTACAGACCGCAAAGAATACCCTTGTGGCAGGGCAAAGGTCTAAATATAATCGTTATATCCTATTAAATAGCGAGTTATCAACGACACACGGGCTGATTCAGATTATATGCCAAAAATATCAGTCAATTACTTGACTTTTGGTTAAATATTTTATATCTTTGCAGAGCAATTCAGTAAAGAAACCCACACTACAAATTGAGCAGTTCCTATAAGGGCAGATTCGTCTGCCTTTTCTTTGCGCTGTCTTTCCACACTTTTTGAGTGTGAAATGAACATTCCCTTTAATAAGATAGTTTCAGAATCGAAAAATAGGGAATCGTTAAAAAGTGCATTCACTAAAAACAGCCACTTTTAACGACACATCATGTAATAGTGAGAATAACTTATTCATGCCAAAAAACTTTTCATCAAAAAAGCGATGCGCGATTTTTGGCGATAATTTTTTTCTCACAACTTGTGTGGTGAAAAACTTTTTTTGCCTGTTTTTTTATTCACGCATTTTTGCGTGTAAAAAATATCGCTAAACAAATATTCATCCATCAAGATTGGTAAATCCATTTTTCATTTACTGAAACTATTCTTCATTTATCTGTTACCACATTTTTTGAGTGTGAAATGAAGATTTCCTTTATAAATACAATTACAGGATTAAAAAATATGGAAAGCAGAATAGAAACGGATAGCAAGATTTGAGAGTTGAAAACTTGTTGCGATTTTCTCATTATTGGAATATTCCATTTAATGATAGTATACTCTCTTACTTTATAAAGATGAAAGATTACCACTTTTTTTGAGTACGAAATTGATATTTCATAAGTATCTATTCAGAACCAAAAAATATGGAAGATTGAAAGAGATTCCAATTAAAGAGGGAATAGATAAAAGATATATAATCACAATTAATAATCAACTATTTATGAATACAAATAACATTGCCAATCAAAATTGAACAATTAAAGCTCCCGAAGGAGCAACCTATCTGTCGGACTTTCTGACCGAGATTCCTAATAACTGTCTCTTCAACAAGAAGCAGACAGGGTGCGGTGCTACCGAGTTGGCCATCCGCAATTCCATTCCAACCATTATAGCCATGCCTTATGTGGCGCTGGTCAAGAACAAGACCATTTACCGCAAGGACGATATTTCTGTCTTGGGAGTTTACGAGGGTATAACAGAACAGGAGATTATCGACTATGCACAGAATCATTCTCCATTAAAGATAGCCGTTACATACGATTCCTTGCCACGAACCATCAGGGCATTGCAGGCTGCAGGTCTCGACCCTTATAAAGATATTTTCCTGCTGGTGGATGAATGACACGTATTGTTCAACTCCTATTCGTTCCGTCATAATGCCATTAAGAATTTGCTTGCAGAAGCCGCTAAATTCGATAAGGCAACTTATATGACAGCTACCCCTATTGAGCAGGAGTATGTTTTAGAGGAGTTGAAACATCTGCCCATATGCGAAATCAACTGACCGCATCTGCAAGAGGTCAACATCCGCTCCCGTCAGACCTCCAAGCCTGCACAATATATCGTTAAGGAGTGCCGCAAGGTATTAGATAAAGGATTGGAACATAACCTGCATATCTTCGTAAACAGCGTGGAGTTTATCGCAAAGGTGATAGATATAGCAAAACTCACTCCCGAACAGGTTAAAGTGGTCTGTTCGGTTAGCGGGAACAATGGAGAGAACAACCAACGCAAATTAGGCAAGGATTATCCCATCGGCCAGCCATCAGACCCCGTAAGAAAGATAAACTTTTACACCTCGACCTGCTTTGAGGGGTGCGATATTTACGACGAGAACGGCGTTACGTTTATTGTCAGCGACGGCAACAAGGCTCATACCTTATTGGACATCTCAACCCTGTTTACTCAAATTTGCGGTCGGTTGAGAGATTCCAAGTATAAGGGCGAGATTATCCATGTCTATTCCACGACCAAGTACAGCCGAGAGGTAACATTGGATGAATATGTGGCATCGACAAAGAAAGTGCTTGCAGAAGCGGTAAGCTATGCGGACGAGATAAACAAGTTGAGTGAAACGACAAGAATTAAAACGCTGTCGAAAATCAAATATATCAACGAACAATATGTACGCATAGAAGATAATCGGCTGGTCGTGGATAAGAATCTGGCCAATATGGACATTGTGAATTTCAAGATATGCCGCCATATTTACAGGACCTATGTAAACCTTTCCAGCGAACTGAAACGAAGCGGATACTCCATTACGCAGCATTCATTCAGCGAAATTATCGAGAAGTTGGAGGATAAAAACAATGCGCGGGTTACATTCAAGGAGTTGTTTGAAGAATACCATCGACTGAAAACGTCCCAGCCATTCTTTTCATTGGAGAGCCATGAAGACTTATGCGCTCAAATAGCTGTCAAATATCCGTTGGTGAAGCAGGCTTATGAGGAGTTGGGAACAGCCAAAGTGCAGGCATTGAAATACCATGTAGGCAATATTAAACGAGAGTTGATGAAACGCCACCCAGCACCTACCGAGTATAAAATCGTGAAGATGATAAATGAGACCTTTACCAAGCAGGCACCTATTGCCAAAAGCAAGGTCAAAACTGAACTGCAAAAGATATACGACAGTTTGGGTATTCAACAAACCGCAAAAGCGACCGATCTCGCCAAATGATACGAGGTGAAAATAACATCACCGAAAATCAATGGCAAGACAACGGCGTGTATAGTTATCGTAAGAGATCGGATGATAGCACATTAGTTACATGAATACTGCCCCCGTTCCAAGACACCGTAAAACACCCCTCCCCCTGTTCGGCATGGAAAGCGAATTTCGGGGAGGGATTTTTTGTGGCCGATTCTCGGAAATTTTTCCAGACTAATAACAAAAGCAACAGACAGATGATGAGTGTATTTATTTATTCATCATCTAATTTGT
>ENA-ORUL01002246-ORUL01002246.1-human-gut-metagenome-genome-assembly--contig:-NODE-2246-length-11315-cov-3.300266_pt1 | contig 11315 bp, 10 predicted proteins | sample MGYA00242084_ERZ509219 | MGnify/ENA primary metagenome ERZ509219 (study PRJEB26280, sample SAMEA2338792) | human gut metagenome | biome: human gut; feature: human-associated habitat; material: faeces...
GATGAGCAGGTGTTTGTCGGCGTTGGATCAGACGATGTGCTTGCAATGAGCTTTCTGACATTTTTTAACAGTGAAAAACCAATCCTCTTTCCGGACATTACGTATTCTTTCTATGATGTATGGGCTGATCTGTTTCAGATTCCGTATGAACGGCCGGAACTGGACGAACACTTCCATATAAAGAAAGAAGATTATTTCCGCGAAAACGGTGGCATCATTTTTCCAAATCCGAATGCACCGACCGGTGTGTCCCTGCCGCTTGATGAGATAGAAGAAATTATTTCTCATAATCGGGATGTAATCGTGATCGTAGATGAGGCATATGTAGATTTCGGCACGGAATCAGCCCTTCCGCTAATTGACAAATACGAAAATCTGCTGGTCGTTCAGACATTTTCCAAATCAAGATCCATGGCAGGCATGCGGATCGGATATGCGATCAGTAATCCGCATCTGATCAAATGCCTGAATGATGTAAAGTATTCATTTAACTCTTATACGATGAACCAGACATCATTGGTCTGCGGTGTCGAAGCTGTAAAAGACCGTGCACATTTTGAAGAAACGGTGCATAAAATTATCGAGACAAGAGAATGGGCAAAAGAAGAGCTGGCAAAACTTGGATTTGAGTTCCTTGATTCCAAGGCGAACTTTATCTTTGCAAAACATCCCGAATACGATGCAAAAGAACTTTTTGAAGCAATGAAAAAAGAGAATATCTATGTGCGTTTCTGGGGAAGCAGACGGATCGAGCAGTACATGCGGATTACAATAGGAACAAAAGAAGAGATGGAAACAATGTTTTCATTTCTTAAGAGATATATGAATAAATAGGAGAAGAATATGACAGAAACTTTAGTGCAGGGCCTGATACATGCCCTTAGAGGAAGCATGGGAAAAGAAGCAATCGTCTTTATCATTTCCATGATTCCGATCGTAGAACTTCGTGGTGCATTACTTGTTGCAGGACCAATTCTCGGTGTGCCGGTAGCAGAAGCAATTCCGCTTTCAATTATTGGAAATATCGTGCCGGTGCCTTTTATTCTGCTTCTGATCACACCGATCTTTGCATGGATGAAAGGAACGAAGAAGCTGAAACCACTGGTGGAAAAGCTGGAAACAAGAGCAATGAGCAAAAAAGACCAGATCGAGAAATATGAGTTCTGGGGACTTGTACTGTTTGTTGGTATTCCACTTCCGGGAACCGGAGCGTGGACAGGATCTCTGATCGCAGCGCTTCTGGGAATAAAATTTAAAAAAGCGTTTCCGGCAATCATGCTTGGAATCTGTATGGCAACTGTCATTATGTGGTTTGTTTCTTATGTCCTGCTTGGCGGCGTGCATTTGCTTGGATAGAGAAAAGAAGAAAAACGGGAGAGACTATTATGGATAAGATTTATGATGTAACAGCGATGGGCGAGATGCTGATTGATTTTACGAAAAACGGAGAGAGTGAACAGGGAAACGGTCTGTTTGAAGCATGTCCGGGCGGAGCGCCATGCAATGTTCTTGCAATGCTGAACAAGCTTGGCAGAAAGACTGCTTTTATTGGAAAAGTTGGAAATGACCAGTTTGGAAGACTTTTAAAAGATACGATCGATGCGATCGGGATTGAGACAAAAGGTCTGATCCTGGATGAAGAGATTAAGACAACACTTGCCTTTGTTCATACATTTCCGGACGGAGACAGGGAATTCTCTTTTTATCGTAAACCAGGTGCAGATATGATGCTGGAAGAAAAAGAAGTTGATGAAGGCTTGATTCGCGGATCAAAAGTATTTCATTTCGGTACATTGTCCATGACAGATGAGCCGGTTCGCACAGCGACAAAGAAAGCGCTTGAGACTGCAAAAGAAGCAGGATGTCTGATCACATTTGATCCGAATTTACGACCACCGTTATGGAAATCTCTGGATGAAGCAAAAGAGATGATGGAATATGGATTTACACAGTGTGATGTGTTAAAAATATCTGATAATGAGATCCAGTTTGTATCCGGAAAAGAAGACTATGATGAGGGAATTCAGTATTTACAGGATAAATATCACATTCCACTCATTTTCCTGACAATGGGAAAAGACGGAAGCCGTGCATATTACAAAGATATGCGTGTAGAAAAAGCGGGTTATCCGGTGAAAGCGATAGAGACAACCGGAGCGGGGGATACATTCTGCGGATGTGCGATCAATGGTGTGTTAAAATATGGAATCGATAATCTCACAGAAGAAAATCTGGAGGAAATCCTTCAGTACGCGAATGCCGGCGCAGCGCTTATTACATTAAAAAAAGGAGCTATCCGTTCAATGCCGGAACCGGAACAGATAGAAGAGATGATAAAAAATGGCAGTCAGAATTAATAAAGAACTTCCGTCACCGGCGGAATTAAAAAAAGAATATCCATTGTCGGATAAATTAAAAAACATTAAAGAAAAAAGAGATGAGATGATCAAGGATGTATTTGCCGGTAAATCCGATAAATTCCTTGTAATTGTCGGACCGTGCTCCGCGGATAATGAAGATGCGGTATGCGAATATGTAAACCGTCTTGCGAGAGTTAATGAAGAGGTCGAAGATCGTCTGATCCTGATCCCGCGTATTTATACAAATAAACCGAGGACAACCGGGGAAGGATACAAAGGAATGCTGCATCAGCCAGATCCGGAGAAAGCACCGGATCTGTACGCCGGAATCCTTTCCATTCGTAAGATGCATTTAAGAGCAATGGAAGAGACAGGGCTTACAGCGGCAGATGAGATGCTCTACCCGGAGAACAGAAGTTATCTGGATGATATTTTATCTTATGAGGCGATCGGTGCAAGATCTGTGGAAAATCAGCAGCATAGATTAACAGCAAGTGGAATGGACATCCCGGTAGGAATGAAGAATCCGACCAGCGGAAATCTCGAGGTTATGCTAAATTCCATTGTTGCAGCACAGAAAGGACATCGTTATATTTATCGCGGAATGGATGTGTCTACAAGCGGTAATCCTTATGCACATGCGATTCTGCGTGGTGGTGTAGATAAATACGGAACCTGTATTCCGAACTATCATTACGAAGACTGCATCCGCTTATATGACTTGTACCAGAAAAAAGATCTGGAGAATCCGGCAATTATTGTAGATGCCAACCATTCAAATTCGAATAAGAAATTCAAAGAACAGATCCGTATTACAAGCGAAATTCTGCACAGCAGAAGATACAATCTGGCTCTCAAAGATATGATAAAGGGTGTTATGATTGAGAGTTATCTGGAAGAAGGAAGACAGGATATCTGTGATCATATGACTTACGGAAAATCAATTACAGATCCGTGCCTTGGATGGGACGATACAAGAGATCTGATTCTGAAGATAGCAGAAGAATGTTAATAGGAAAATAAAAAATACGTATACTAAAATCTCGGTTTTGGTATACGTATTATTGTATTTTTAAGTGGGAAGTTGCTTCCCAGGACTCTAAGAGTTCCAAGTAATGTAACAACTCCTTTTTCGATTGGAGTGACAGCTTACGGTATCTTGTAAGCAGGAGCGCTTCGGTCTGCGAAGTGTGCGGCTCATCAAAAGTGGTAATTTCAACAGGGGAATCATCAAGCAGATAATCTACACTGACATGGAACAAATCTGCCATAACATTCAGTTTGTCATGGGAAGGTTCTCGGCTTTTTGTTTCATATCCGGCAACAGTAGAACGTGCAACATTTAAAGCGGCGGCAAGCTGAGCCTGTGTCATATGATTTTGCCCGCGTAAAGCTTTTAATTTTTCAGCGAATGATGCCATAATACGTTACCGCCTTTCTGGATATTGGATAATATATATGTATTTTAACAATTGTTTCGATAAAGAACATAGAATGTGCCGAGACTCAACAATAAGCAGAATAAAAGTTCCGAAACGCAACACAAATGAGACATGAAAGGAACAAATCAGCTGGCATCATAAATTTATTATATGGAAAGGAAGCGATATTATGCGTCAGGAAAGATTTAAGATGGAAAGAGAAGGACTGGTTGAAGAAGGTCAGGAGGTTGTGATCAGCGAGAGAAGCGCCGTGACCGGTCAGTATACTTATCTGGTAGAGCCGTCAGTTGCAATGTCCGGCATTTACCGTACAAGAGAGCGTATCATGTCCCGAAAAGGGATTATCAGGGAAATCGAGAAGACAGAGAGAGGCTTTTATCTCATAGTAGAGATGGAGGAATAAAGTTATTTACACAGGGACAGACAAGTGATATACTGATAAAAATATTTACGAGGAGGATGCTTATGAACTATGCTGTAAAAACAGATCGTAAATTTATTACGAAGAAGGATATAACGGTAAAAAAGCCATTGTCAGAAGAAGCAAAGGCGAGACGAAAGTATATTCGTAATCATAAATTCAGTATTTTCATTGATCCTTCTACGAAAAAGGCAAAAATTGATATTGTTGATAATACAAAGGAGAATAATGAATAGGACAAATAATTTGAAAGTTGTTTGCTATAATGCCAGTTTACAGAAGCTGGCATTATCCTTCCGTTCTGGAAATGCCTACTTGGATCAGTTCTTGAGACAAGAGATTTCACTGGATGATAATTATGGAAAAACATATGTGTTGATATCTGAGGATAACGAGGAAATTATAGGATATTATAATTTAGGACTCGGATATGTTGAACAGGAAGAATATGGAATTGTTAAGAAAATTGGCGGAGCAGTACATATAAATAATTTTGCACTGGCAGAAAAATATCATGGAGTAGTGCAAACTTATACGGAGCAGGGAATCCGTATTAATCTATCCGATATTCTTCTGGATGAATGTATGCAGAAAATTGAAGAAATACGAAAAAAATACATAGGTTTTGCATTTGTGACTCTGACATCAACAAGAGAAGGCTATCATTTGTATGAACGTAATGGATTTGAAAAACTGGATGATGATATGAGCTTTTCCAGAGAAGAATCAGAAGTAGAATGTATTCCAATGTATTTTTCGTTCTTGCTTAAAAACACGATGGAATAAGGAATATTATAACAAATTTATTTATGAAAAGAAGAATAGTGGTTACATTAATAGGTCATTGATTTATTAACTAACGAATTATATAATTAGCTTATACAATATATATAAATATTTGTGAAAAATTTATGAAGGAGAGAAATAAGATGAAAAAAGGAAAAATTACAAAACTCTTGCTGGGAGTTTCTGTAAGTGCATTTATGTTAAGTGGATGTACCAAAAATGTGAAAGATGAACAGATGAGTGTAAAAGTATTAAATGAATCGGTAGATGGAACATATACGGGAAAAGTTGAAAAAAAAGAGGCGGAAGGAACAGGAAAATTTATATTAGGTAATAAATCGGTTGTTGAAGGAAAATTCCATGAAGGAAAATTTCTTCAAGGCACATTAACTAATTATGATTATCATTTTAAGTGGGTGCCAGGAAAAGATGAGAAATACGAATTTGATGGTAAATTTTCTGGAAAAGTAAAAAAAGAAAAATTTAACGGTAAAGGGATATACGTGTCTGGAAAAGAAGGAGAAAAAGGATATTTTAGCTATACAGGACAATGGAAAAATGGTGTTCCAGATGGAAAAGGTAATCTACAACGTGTTAATGAAGAAGGGGAAGAATATACTTATGACGGACAATGGAAAAATGGTATGGAAAACGGAGAAGGAATAAAAACATATACAAATAAAGAATATCCAGTTTATGCTGGAACGTATACAAATGGTGCATATACACCAGATTTGGTTCAATGGGTAGAAATGCAAGGATCTGTTAAGGATGATTTAGAATATAAAGTGAGTGAACCTATTAAGAAATATTTAAAAAATAAAGAAAAATTTTTCTCTGAAAAGACGAGAAAACAAAATAAAAAGATAATAAAAAAAGCAAAAGAGTTTAAATATAAATCTTATGCAAAAGAGCCAGGTGCATTTACACCTAAAATTGTGAAAGCTTCAAAATTACATGTTGTAAGTATTGGCACTGTGGATAGCACTTATGAAAATAAAAATACATGGGTGCTTTTAGCTGATAGCAATTATTCAAAATACTATTATGTAAATTATAGTGGTAGAGTGCCCGGAGTTGTAGAAGAGAGTGTTGTTGATATTTATTTCCTTCCAGTTGCATATACGACATATAAAACAATAGATGAAACGCAGAATTATACAGTATGTGGTCAGGCGGCATTAATAGAAAAATAAAATGACTAAGGAATATTTAGAAAAATGTTTTGAAAGCATTTCAAAAGAGGATAGAATCGATACTTTCGGTTCTACCCTCTTTTTTAAAATAGTCATCAAAAGAAAAATAAAGAAATTTAAAAAATAAAAAATCTCCATTATGACTAAGAAAATTCAATAGAGGGAACATTATTTTGGAAAAGACACAAGGTGCTTGCCATTGACACCCGATTGGAAAAAACTTATAATTTGTATAAAGCATATTAGTATTATACGGAAGGACGAAGATAGATGTTTATAGCAAAAAATGATGAAGAACAAAGAAGCAGAATCTGGAGGGCAGTCGTACTGGTTTCAACTGCGCTGATCATCCTGATTGCAATCTTCCTGCTGACGAAGATGTTCACTTCCAATCCGGTAGAAGGAACCTGGAAGGATGAGAATGGAAGAATGGATCTGAGTATCCATGGCAGCGGTTCGGCAGATGTGACGCTGTTAGATTTCCAGGAGCAGGACAAAGTAGAAGTGCCTTTAGCTTATTCGATTGATAAGGATGCGAAGACGATTACATTTTCCTATGATGACGCGAAGTTAAAAAGCGTAGCTGATAAGTCTAAGGGTGCATATAGCGAAAATGATCTGGAGACAGCTCTTGAATCGCTGGCATCGACTTACACGTACAGTGTTGACCGGGAATGTCTGACACTTACGGAGAGCGAATATGGCGATCAGATGGTATTAGATAAGGAATAATTAAGATCCCTCTATTTTTCCTGTTCAAAGGAACGGGTGATAGAGGGTTTTTCCGACATTTAGAGAGAAAAGAAACAGAATAATTGCGGTTAAGGAGAGAAATTATGAAAAGAGAACGTACGAAAGTAGTACAGATTGGAAATGTGAAGATCGGTGGAGGAAATCCGATTGCAATTCAGTCTATGACGAATACGAAGACAGAAGATGTAGATGCAACGGTTGCACAGATCCATGCGCTGGAGAAAGCAGGGTGTGAGATTATCCGCTGCGCTGTGCCGACGATAGAAGCGGCGGAAGCACTTGGAAAAATCAAGAAGCAGATTCATATTCCATTGGTGGCGGACATTCATTTTGATTACCGGTTGGCGATTGCTGCGATTGAGAATGGCGCAGATAAGATCCGTATCAATCCGGGAAATATCGGGGATGCATCCCGCGTGCAGGCAGTGGTAGATAAGGCAAAAGAACATGGCATCCCAATCCGTGTCGGGGTAAACAGCGGTTCTCTGGAGAAGAATCTGGTAGAGAAATACGGTGGCGTTACAGCTGAAGGCCTGGTTGAGAGTGCCATGGATAAAGTACATATGATTGAAGAGATGGGCTATGACAATCTGGTTGTCAGCATCAAATCTTCCGATGTACTGATGTGTGTGAAAGCGCATGAGCTGATCGCTGACCAGTGTAAATATCCATTACATGTAGGTATTACAGAGTCCGGTACTTTACTTGCAGGAAATATTAAGTCATCCATTGGGCTCGGTCTGATCCTGCATCAGGGAATCGGAGATACGATCCGTGTATCACTGACCGGAGATCCGACAGAAGAGATCAAGTCTGCAAAATTAATTTTAAAGACACTTGGACTTCGTAAAGGTGGAATCGAAGTTGTGTCCTGTCCGACTTGCGGAAGAACGAAGATCGATCTCATAGGTCTTGCAAATCAGGTAGAGCAGATGGTAGCTGATATTCCGCTTGATATCAAAGTTGCGGTGATGGGCTGTGTCGTAAACGGACCGGGAGAAGCAAAAGAAGCAGATATAGGAATCGCCGGAGGAATCGGAGAAGGACTTCTGATCAAGAAGGGCGAGATTGTGAAGAAAGTAAAAGAAGATGAGTTGTTAGAAACATTAAGATGGGAGCTTTTACACTGGAATGAATAAAAAATTTTTTGAAGTATTTCCAACATTAAAGGTGAAAGATGATATGCGTCTGTTATTACAGGACGTAGAAGTTAGCAAAGTCACGACGAATTCTAATCGTGACTTTGTCCGTATTCATATAGAAAGTGCTCATTTGCTTCAGAAGAAGATGATCTACCGTGTGGAATCTATGGTAAAGGAGCAGTTATTCGGAAAAAACAGACTCCAGATAGAGGTAAAAGAGCAGTATCATTTATCGGCACAGTATACGCCGGAGAATCTGCTTAACGAGTATCTGGACAGTATTCTGGAAGAACTGGGAACGGAGAGTGTCGTAGAGCGCAGCATGATGCAGAGCGCTACGTGGTCTTTTGATACGGAAAATGTACTGAGACTCCAGCTTACAGATACAATTGTTGCAAAGGGCAAGAAAGAGCATCTCGTACATTATCTGGAGCGGATATTTGCAGAGCGTTTTTGCTGTCCGATTGAAGTACACGTTACATATAAGAAAGCAAAAGACAGCAAATTAAAATATAATGACCAGAAGATTCAGCAGGAAGTAGAAGCAATTCTGGAACACACAGCGGCAGTGAGAGAAGAAAATGCCGGTCAGGAAGTGGAAGCTTCAGACGAAGATAAGAAAAAAGAAACGAAAAAAGAGGAAAAGAAAGCAGCAGCGGTGCAAAAGTCTGCATCAAAACCAATGACTGGTGGAAAAGGTAAGAAATTTTCCGGAAACTTTGGTAAAAAAGAGCGGTTTTCTCCATTTAAGCGGAATCCAGACGATCCGAATCTGCTCTATGGACGTGATTTTGATGATGATCCGATCGAGTTATCCACAGTTGTAGGTGAGATGGGTGAGATTACCTTCCGTGGCAAAGTCATTGAATTTGATACCCGTGAGATCCGTAATGAGAAGACAATTGTCATGTTCGCAGTGACAGATTTTACCGATACGATCATGGTTAAGATGTTTGTAAGAAATGAGCAGCTCCCAGATGTATTAGGTGATATCAAGAAAGGCGCTTTTCTGAAAATCAAGGGTGTAACAACGATCGATAAATTTGACGGAGAACTGACAATCGGTTCGGTAACCGGAATCCGCAAGATCAGTGATTTCACAGAATCCAGAATGGATACTGCGCCGGAGAAACGTGTGGAGCTTCACTGCCATACAAAGATGAGCGATATGGACGGTGTCTCTGAAGTAGTTGATATTCTGAAGCGTGCCCATGAATGGGGACACAAGGCGATCGCAATCACAGACCATGGTGTGGTACAGGCATTCCCAATTGCCAATCATTTTATTGAAGGATTGGATAAAGACGATCCATTTAAGGTGATTTACGGAGTGGAAGGTTATCTGGTTGATGACCTGCAGGATGTCGCAGTGAATGAAAAAGGGCAGAGCCTGAATGACACATATGTAGTATTCGACCTTGAGACGACCGGGTTCAGCTCAATCAAGGACAAGATTATCGAGATTGGTGCTGTAAAGGTGGAAAATGGAGTGATTACTGACAAATTCAGTACATTTGTCAATCCGAAAGTGCCGATTCCGTTTGAAATTACGAACCTGACGGGCATTACCGATGACATGGTTATGGAAGCGCCGGATATCGAGACGATCCTGCCTCAGTTCCTCGAATTTGTCGGAGATGCGGTATTGGTGGCACACAATGCAAGCTTTGATGTAAGCTTTATTGAACAGAATTGCAGATATCAGGACATCACACCGGATTTTACATCGGTAGACACGGTAGCGATGGCGAGAATCTTACTGCCGACTTTATCGAAGTTTAAGTTGAATGTTGTGGCGAATGCACTGCACATTTCTCTGGAAAATCATCACCGCGCTGTTGATGATGCGGGAGCGACGGCAGAGATTTTCGTAAAATTTGTGGAAATGCTACGCGCCAGAAATATTAAGACGTTGACGAAATTAAACCAGTTTGGAGCGCAGAATAAGGATGCGATCAGGAAATTACCGTCCTATCATGTAATTATTCTTGCAAAGAACCAGACCGGTCGTGTGAATCTTTACAAACTGGTGTCGGAGTCACATCTGGACTTTTATGCGAGACGCCCGCGTATTCCGAAGAGTGAGTTGTCAAAATATAGAGAAGGCTTGATTGTAGGAAGCGCCTGCGAAGCGGGAGAGCTGTATCAGGCGATCTTAAATGATAAGTCTGAACAGCGGATTTCCAGAATTGTCAACTTCTATGATTATCTGGAAGTACAGCCGCTTGGAAACAACGAATTCATGATCGACAGCCCGAAGATTACGAAAGTGAACAGTGAGGAAGATTTGCGTGAGATCAACCGGAAGATCATTGCGTTAGGTGAAAAGTTTAATAAGCCGGTTGTGGCAACCTGTGATGTACATTTTCTGAATCCGGAAGATGAAGTGTACCGCCGGATCATTATGGCAGGTAAGGGGTTCCCGGATGCAGATAACCAGCCACCGCTGTATCTGCACACAACGGATGAGATGTTAGAAGAATTTGAATACCTCGGTTCTGCGAAAGCAAGAGAAATCGTAATAGAGAATCCGAACCGGATTGCCGATATGATCGAACGGATTTCCCCGGTGCGTCCGGATAAGTGTCCGCCGGTTATCCCGGATTCGGATAAGACGTTGCGTGAGATCTGTTATAATAAAGCGCACTCCATGTATGGAGAGGAACTTCCACCGGTTGTTACGGAACGTCTGGAGAGAGAGCTGAACTCTATTATTTCCAACGGATTCGCTGTTATGTATATTATCGCACAGAAGCTGGTATGGAAATCAAATGAGGACGGCTATCTGGTAGGTTCCCGTGGATCCGTAGGATCTTCTTTCGTTGCTACGATGGCGGGAATCACGGAAGTTAATCCGCTAAGCCCGCATTATTACTGCCCGAATTGTCATTACAGTGATTTTGATTCGGATGAAGTGCGTGCGTATGCCGGAGGCTGTGGATGGGATATGCCGGATAAGAACTGCCCAGAATGTGACACACCGTTGATCAAAGATGGTTTTGACATTCCATTTGAGACTTTCCTTGGATTCAAAGGAAATAAAGAACCGGATATTGACCTGAACTTCTCCGGTGACTACCAGAGTAATGCGCATAAATATACAGAAGTTATTTTCGGAGCAGGTCAGACTTACCGTGCCGGAACGATCGGTACGCTGGCAGATAAGACAGCGTTCGGTTATGTGAAGAATTATTATGAAGAGCGCGGACAGGGAA
>ENA-ORUL01002251-ORUL01002251.1-human-gut-metagenome-genome-assembly--contig:-NODE-2251-length-11288-cov-2.909641_pt1 | contig 11288 bp, 7 predicted proteins | sample MGYA00242084_ERZ509219 | MGnify/ENA primary metagenome ERZ509219 (study PRJEB26280, sample SAMEA2338792) | human gut metagenome | biome: human gut; feature: human-associated habitat; material: faeces...
CGCTTTGCACTCAGCGAAGCGTAGAATGCGCCCTATTTTTCTTACTTCTGCTGCTGCATCGATGGGAGTTATTCCTATGATTCTTGGCGGTAGTCCGCTGTGGTCCCCTATGGGTTCGGTGGTGTTTTTCGGGACTATTGTTTCTATGGTACTGACTGTAACGATATTACCCGTAGCCTATTGGTTAATATTTAGCAGAGCCGATCGCAAAAGTATAAATCATTGAAAGAAAGAACAATTATGAGAAATCGAATTATATATCCTGCGTTATGTTTGATGTTAAGCGTGGTATCTTCAAATGCGCAGAAACTTTATACACTCGAAGAATTGGCATTGGAAAATAGTGCAAAAATGAAAAACAGCCGGTTTGAAGTCGAGGCTGCCAAACAAACTTCCAAAGAGGCTTTTACCAATTACTTTCCGAATGTGTCGGCGGTAGGTGCGATTTTCAAGGCCAGTGAAGGAATGGCTCAGATGGATATGGCACTGCCGGTTCCGGGAATACCGCCTTTATCTATGGAGATGTTGAAGAAAGGGAAGACGGCAGGGGTGACTTTGGTTCAACCTGTATTTATGGGTGGTCGCATTGTCAATGGGAATAAGTTGGCAAATATAGGAAAACAAGTGAGTAAATATCAGCTTTCTCTTACAGAAGATCAGGTAGAAGCCTCTGTTAATCAATATTATTGGCAGATTGTCGCACTAAAAGAGAAGTTGCGTACGTTGGAGACGTTGGAAACTCAACTCAAAGGAATATATAAAGATGTAAAAGCAGCGGTTGATGCGGGGCTTACTATACGAAACGATTTGTTAAGAGTGGAGTTGCAACAGCAAGACATTATGGCGAATCGATTAAAAGTAGAGAATGGTTTGTCAGTGACAAAGATGCTATTGTGCCAACTTATAGGTGTCGATAAGAGTGAATTCGATATTGCTTTCGATGATTTTCCTTCGGCTGTATCTCCGTTGGACTATTATGTTGCCCCCGAGACGGGACTTGAAAATCGTGCCGAAAGTAAACTGCTCGATAAGAGTGTAGAGGCTGCTAAATTGCAACTGCGCATGAAGCGAGGAGAAAATCTTCCTTCTGTGGGGGTAGGAGCCGGGTATATTTATCATGATTTGATGGAAAAAGATACCGATTTCGGAATGATTTTTGCCAGTGTGTCGGTTCCTATTTCTTCATGGTGGGGAGGTTCGCACGCCATTAAACGGGAAAAAATAAAAAAACAGCAAGCCGAAAATACCCGGCAGGATTCCCGGGAAATGATGTTGGTTGAGATAGAAGTCAAATGGAACGATTTACAGGAAGCCTATCAGCAAGTGCTTCTTTCCGAGAAATCCATAGAATCTTCTACCGAAAATCTTCGTCTCAATAACGATTATTATAAGGCGGGGACTGTCTCTCTGTCCGATTTGCTCGATGCTCAGTCGCTTATGCAGCAAAGCCATGATCAGTACGCCGAGGCATGTACGGCTTACCAACAGAAACTTACAGCCTATTTGCAGGCTACCGGGCGATAATTAGTTGCATTGGATTCGTGTAAAACAGTCCGGCCGATAATGAATCTATATCGGTCGGACTTCGTTTATTGTATGTAAGAAGAAGTTTTTTGGCAGGGAAGTTTATAACGAAATTTTCGAATGGTATCGCTTCTCTCCTTGAAGAATCTCTATAATATAAATCCCCGGTTTCAATGAGGTGAGAGGTGAAACGATAGAAGAACTGTTGTAGCAAGATGAATGAACTAGCGCACCTGATGTCGTATATACATTGGCTTTTAGTGGCGTTTGATCGTTCGTGTCGATATACAACATTTGTTTATAACAATAACATCGTAAAGATGTATCGGTTTTACTCGTTTCAATATCGCTTCCTCCTGTCGATTGACGTTTTTTGGCGAATATCCAAGATAAAAAGTCTTCTCTTTTAAAAACCTCGTCCCATACGAAATGGCTTGCACCGGGAACTTCTATATATTCTGCGTCAGCTTTGATATTTGTAAGTTTCTGGTAGGCTTGGCGGGAATTGTTTACGGGAACGACTCCGTCTGCGTCGCCGTGGAAAAGTCGCCAATATATGTTTTTTACCTTGTTGTCTAGTCTTTCTACATTCACTCCGCCGCAAATGGGTATAGCTGCGGCGAAAGTCTCGGGATACCGGCAGGCTATATCGAATGTACCCATGCCACCCATCGAAATGCCGAGGATATATATACGGTCTTTATCGATTTCTTCCATTTGAAGGTAAGAATCGATAAGTTCTTTTACCAGTTTGGTCGGTGTGGAGGTTGGATAATCGATTGGGAAAGTTGTAGCATCATAGGAGGCCGGTTGTGACTCGAATGGCCAAAAATTGGACGGAGGACATTGTGGGAATAGTACGAATGCAGGATAATCCTTTCGGTTTTGGGGATTTGTGAACATTTCGGAACCGTATCTCAGTTGACTTTCATTGTCTGAGCCTCTCTCTCCCGCACCATGCAGGAAAATAACTAAGGGATACTGTTTACCCTTTTCTATGGTTGGTGGTTCCAATTTCCTGTAATTTAGCAATCCTTCCGAGGTTGAATGGAATGTTTCTTTGGTAAATACAAGATTGGGATCTTCATAATCGGCGATTTTGGTGCATTTCATCTTCATGGACGATGTATTCACTTCTATCGTATATATTCCGGTTTCCGCTACTTGGAAAGCGTTATCCGGTTTACCGTCGGTTTCTAATTTTATGTATAAATCATACTCTCCGCCCGAAGTAATTATTTGATGGCCTGCTTTTTCCAAGTTACAAGTCAGTGAGGTTGTCCAAGACCGTGCTGTGAGTAATTTAAATCGTTCTTGATTCCCGTTGTCTTTTTTTAATGGGCCGCTCCACGTAAAAGTATTTTCACTTTCTTGAACCATGACGAGTGCTCCGTCTGGATTCCAACCGGCCGAACAAGCATTGCCTACTACATATAAATTATCATAAGTAACGGCAAATATAGGATCTAGAACAAGAAAGATGAAAATAGATAAAAGTGAGACTTTTTTCATGGTTTTGAGCTTTTTGAATTTTGTTTATTATTATGACACAAAAAGAATGTATAACCCTTATAGTTACATTCAAATTTTTTCGAACTATAAAAAATAGAAAATTGTATGGATAAGAACTTGTTTAAATTTTCATATTGCCCCTGCTTGCGTTATCTTTGCATTATGCGAAGATGGGGATACAGATAAGTTGCGTTCCGGCAATTTCAAGCCTGATCTTTTATATTATTTGCATGTTATAGAAAAGAATGAGGAATATTATGTATTTACGTCCTATATTTTTAGGGATATTTTCTTTTTTAATTTTAACGGTGAGTAGAGGTGAGATGATATCGCCTTTGAAAATTCCGTTATTGATGAGTGCTAATTTCGGAGAATTACGACCGAATCATTTCCATTCGGGGATTGATTTGAAGACACAAGGACGTATCGGATTGCCAGTATATGCTATGGACGACGGTTATGTTTCTCGGGTCGTTGTTTCTCCGTGGGGATTTGGCAGAGCTGTGTATATCAATCACTCGTCGGGTTTGACTACGGTTTACGGACATTTGGACCGGTTTGCGCCTTTTATCGATGAAATTGTTCGCCGTCAGCAGTATGAGCAAGAGGATTTTTCTATCGATTGTGAATTTGCCGAAGGTGAAATCCCTGTCGCACAAGGCAATATAATCGGATATAGCGGGAATTCGGGATCGTCTGGCGGTCCTCATTTGCATTTGGATATACGGGATACCGATACGCAAGACCCGATGGATCCTCAGGAATGGTTGTCTCCTTTAATCACAGACGATGTAGCTCCCGAAGTTCGTAACCTCGTTTTTTATACGCATGAAGGGGTGATGGGAAATACGACTCGTCGCATGGAAAGAAAAGCGGTGCGCGCTTCGGCCGGTTCTTACTCGATAGGGGAGTCGGTTCCGGTATGGGGCGATGTATCGTTTGGTATCGAGGCGTATGATCGAATGACGGGTACGACGAATAAATATGGAGTCCATCAAGTCGATTTGTATATCGATGACAGCCTGTTTTTTTCGACCTATATCTATCGTTATTCGTTTGACGAGACTCGTTATATTAATAGCTTTGCCGAAGAAGGAGTGATTATGCGCACTTATATTGCACCGGGTAATCGGTTGAAGTCTATTTATAAACAAGTAGAAAATAGAGGCATTCTTCATGTCGATGAGGAGCGAGCCTATCGTTGTCGGTATGTTTTGACCGATTATGACGGGAATAGTTCCTCTGTCGAATTTTCATTGATTGGAAAATTGCAGGAAACTCCCTAAAAAAGAGGGGATATATTTCTCTTATGCAGTAGATAATCTCTATAAAAAAGACGATTTTGGCATTTTTGTGCCGGCCGGAGCTTTGTATGAAAATCTCGATTTTACGAGAAGAAAGATTCCTTCGAAAAAATATTGTTCCGATATTCACATTATTGCACCTTCTGTACCCCCTTTGCATAAAGCTGCCGAAATTTCTGTACGGTTGACCGAGGATAAATTGTCAGATAAAAGGCAATATTATTTGGTTCGTTTGGACGATGATAGATCCTATCCGGTTTGCGGGGAGTATGCAAATGGTTGGTATAAGGCTAAAATTACGGAGTTCGGGTCTTATGCCGTTTCGGTAGATACATTGCCTCCGACGATACTTCCGATTGCACCAGACAAATGGTCGACTCGGGAAAAAGTCATTTTGAAAATAAGCGATGACCAAAGTGGTTTGAAAAGTTATCGGGGAGAGATCGACGGGAAATTTGTTTTGTTCGAATTAGACGGGAAGACAGGTAGAATTTCATATCGTCTCGAAAGTAACAGGGTAAAAAAAGGTAGCGAGCATACGTTGCACGTTGTGGTTTACGATATGTGTGGCAACGAGCAGTCTTATACGAACTCTTTTGTGTGGTAAATAAAAATTATTTGATATGAAGAAAATTGCGATTTTAGTTTTTTTTACGGTAGGATTTTTTGTCCACGTGTGGGCTTGTACGGGATTGATTGCCGGGAAGCAGGCTACTGTCGATGGTAGTGTATTGGTTACTTATTCGGCAGACTCTCATACTTTGTACGGAGCTTTGACTTCTTCTCCTGCTGCCGATTGGCCAAAGGGCTCTATGCGTTCGATTGTAGAGTGGGATACGAATAAACCATTGGGAGAAATAGAACAGGTAGAACATACCTACGCCGTGATAGGCAATATGAACGAACATCAGCTTACTGTTGTGGAATCGACATGGGGTGGTCGTCCCGAATTGGTCGATACGACAGGTATTATCGATTATGGCTCGTTGATGCAACTTGCACTTGAACGGGCGAAAACCGCACGCGAAGCTATAAAGGTAATGACCGGACTTGTAAAAAAATACGGATATTATAGTAGTGGAGAATCGTTCACGATTGCCGATCCCAACGAAGCATGGATTTTGGACTTGATCGGCAAGGGCCCCGGACGTCGGGGAGCCGTTTGGGTGGCGGTTCGTATTCCTGACGATTGTATCGCCGGTCATGCCAACTATCCTCGTATTCACAAGATTCCTATGGACGATAAAGAGAATTGCCTGTACTCTCCCGATGTGATTTCTTTTGCTCGGGAGATGGGGTATTTTGATGGGCTGAATAAAGATTTCAGTTTTGCGCGAGCCTATTCACCCGCCGATTTCGGAGCTTTGAGAGCTTGCGATGCTCGGGTGTGGTCTTTCTTCCGTAAGTATGATAGTACGATGGACAATTATTTGCCCTATGTCAATGGAGAATCGGCTGAACCGTTTCCGCTTTATGTTAAACCCTCGCGAAAGTTATCTGTACAAGATATGAAAGAGGCTATGCGTGACCATTTTGAAGATACGCCTTTCGATATGACGCAAGATGTAGGGGCTGGGCCATTCAAAGTCCCTTATCGTTTCCGTCCCATGTCATTCGAGGTAGATGGCAAATCCTACTGCATGGAACGAGCCATTGCTACGCAACAGACCGGATTTACGTTAGTCGGACAAATGCGGAATTGGTTGCCCGATCCTGTCGGTGGTGTACTTTGGTTCGGAGTCGATGATGCCAATACATGTGTTTATATCCCGATGTATTGTGGTATTACACAGGTTCCCGAATGTTTTAGTCCGGAGAATGGATCGATGTATGATTTCTCATGGACCTCGGCTTTTTGGATTCATAATTGGGTGGCGAATATGGCTTATGCTCGTTATGAGCCTATGATAGGAGATATTCGCAAAGTCCAGTCGGCTGTCGAAACCTCGTTGAATCTCCGTCAGCCGGCGGTCGATAAGGCTGCTGTCGAGTTGTATGCGACCTCTCCCCAAGAGGCTATTGCCTACCTCACGCAATATAGTTGCGATGCCGCCGAAGCCTCGACCGCTCGTTGGAAGAAGTTAGGTGAGTATCTTATGGTGAAATTCCTCGATGGAAATGTAAAGCAAGAAGAAAATGGAAAATTCAAGGATAATGGTTACGGATTGCCCGATTCTCCACTTTTCCCCGGATATTCCCAAGAGTACTACGAAGAAATCGTGCGGCAGACGGGCAATCGCTTTCTCGAAACGCCTCCGAAGTATTGAGCCTTGTCGGGAATTGTTTGGGAGAGTGAGGTAGCTCTTGGATTACTGAATGTTAAATTAATGAGAAACTTTTGCTTAAATAGTGTGGTGGTCTCGTTGAAATAACTAAATTTGTGACAGAAGATAATTAACTATTGAATTCTTTACGATATGGGAAATGAAGATTTATTGAAACAGGTGACCGCCAAAGCTCAAATATGGTTGGGCGATGGCTATGACGAAGAAACAAAGGCCGCTGTGCGTGCCATGCTCGATAACGAAGATAAGACCGATTTGATAGAAGCGTTTTATAAGGACCTCGAATTTGGTACGGGTGGTCTGCGTGGAATCATGGGAGCCGGAACGAATCGTATGAATATCTATACGGTGGGAGCTGCTACTCAGGGATTGTCCAATTATTTGAAAAAGGCCTTTGCCGACCTACCCCAGATAAAGGTTGCTATCGGTCACGACTGCCGGAACAACAGCCGCAAATTTGCCGAGGTCGCTGCCGATGTTTTTTCGGCGAATGGTATTAAAGTATATTTGTTCGATGCTTTGCGTCCTACTCCCGAAGTTTCTTTTGCCATTCGAGAGTTGGGGTGTCAGAGTGGAGTGATACTTACGGCATCGCATAATCCCAAAGAATACAATGGATATAAGGCTTATTGGAACGATGGGGCACAGATGATAGCACCTCACGATAAGAATACCATAGACGAAGTAAATAAAATCACTTCGGTGAAAGATGTGAAGTTCCGGGGAAATGCAGAGCTGATCGAGATTATCGGAGAGGAAATAGATCGTCGGTATCTCGACCGTATTAAGACTCTATCGCTTAGTCCCGAGGCCATTGCTCATCATCACGATATGAAAATTGTATACACGCCTATACATGGTACGGGTGTGAAGTTGATTCCTGCTTCGTTGAAAAACTTCGGATTCACCAACATCATTCACGTTCCCGAACAAGATGTTGTAAGTGGAGATTTTCCGACTGTCGTTTCTCCCAATCCCGAAGAACCTGCGGCTCTCGATATGGCTATTAAGAAAGCCATTGAAACCGATGCCGAGTTGGTCATGGCTTCTGATCCCGATGCCGATCGTATCGGTATCGCTGTGCGTAACGATAAAGGAGAATTCGTTTTGGTGAATGGCAATCAGATTGTGATGATATTCCTCAATTACCTGATGACTCGTAATAAAGAATTAGGGCTGCTGAAAGGTAACGAATATATCGTTAAGACTATTGTGACGACCGAGACTATCAAGACGATCGCCGAGCAGAACGGATTCAAAATGTACGATTGCTATACAGGCTTCAAATGGATTGCTTCTGTTATTCGTGAGAACGAAGGCAAAGCCCGCTATATAGGTGGCGGAGAAGAAAGCTACGGATTTTTGCCCGAAGATTTCGTTCGCGACAAAGACTCTGTATCGTCTATTTCTTTAATGGCCGAAATCGCTGCTTGGGCGAAAGACAAAGGTATGACTATGTACCAAATGTTGCAGGATATCTATATTAAATATGGATATTCCAAAGAAAAGGGTATCTCGGTCGTTCGTAAAGGGAAATCGGGAGCCGAGGAGATAGTCGCCATGATGAAGAATTTCCGTGAGAATCCTATGAAAGAACTCGGTGGTTCTCCTGTGATTCTTGTAAAAGATTATGCATCGCTTGAAGCTACCGATGTGGTGAATGGTACGAAATCGAAACTCGATATGCCTGTAACTTCCAATGTCTTGCAATATTTTTCGGCAGATGGTTCCAAAGTCTCTATCCGTCCTTCCGGTACAGAACCTAAAATCAAATTCTATATCGAAGTGCGTGGTATCAAGATGGATAACTATGCCGATTACGATGCAGCCAATGCAGCGGCCGATGCTAAAATCGAAGCGATTAAAAAAGAGTTGGGTATTTAATCGTTTCTGATTGAAATAGAGCCTTCTTGGCAGTAGAGAGAAATTAAATTTTGAAACACTCTCCAAGTATATATCCCCGGAAAGAATTTCTTTCCGGGGATTTTTTATTAAATGACTTTATTAACTTTTCCTTACTGTTCTCGTAATCGAGCTCAATAGTCAGCATTCAAGTATGGTTAGTTCCGTGGTATTTTCTCTGTATCGTATACATATAGGCTTTATGTAATTAGGAGATAAAAACACAATATAAAACTTGTTTTTAATTTCCCTTTACACTATCTTCGCCAAGTCGTTCGGCTGTTTGGTCTGTTCGACAGACATATTTTTTTTGAAGCGTTTTGTTTTATCCTTTACAAGAAAACGACCAATTTTTAGCAGAAGGATAAGCAGTGCAAACGCTCATGCTTGCCATATATGCGCACGGGAGTGTGGGTATATATCGGTCGGCGTGGGGGTAACTGTTTATTTCTGCGTGGTTACTTGGTCGTACCTCTTGTAAGATAAACAGGTAAGTTCCCTACGCTTTTTTAGTTTTAAACGTCTGCCGGAGGGGAATAGGGAGGCAAAAATAGATTGTATTTTATATGATTAACCTATCGAAAAACAACGTTGAAATGAAAAAGCCTTTTATTTATTCGGCTATTGCTTTTGTTCTTTTCTTGTTCGGCTGTGAGGAAGAATATGACAAATCGGGTATTTATTCTGTCGATATTGTGACGATGAATAAAACGGATGCTTATGCGGTTGTCGATTATAGGACTTTGTGTGGCTCCGGGAGGCTTGATACAGTTCCTCCTCATTCAAAAACGGTCAATAAGATATTGATTTGGGATACACATTTGGTCAAAGATTCTATGTGGTTGGAGTCGGAGCAACGTTTTGAGTATGTTCCCGATAAAGATTCGAGAGTATATACTCCTGCCGAATTTACATTAAATTATTATCGAGGGACGAATATGGACGGTCGGTTGGTCTTGTCGTCTATGAATAAAAAGAAGGTTGTCTATTTCAAGAGAATAGAACCTAATCAAATATGGGGTATTGAAATTCCCTGATGGTATAAGGTTGCAATTGTTCTTTTTGGTTGGCGACCGAGGGTAGAGCTTCGATATTTCATGTCTTACGAAAGAGGGCATTATCAACCCCTCTCTTCGGGACTATTGTTTTTCAGCTTCTCCCCTATGGCACAACGTGCCATAGGGGAGAAGTGGATTACTTTTAAACCCTTCCTTTGTGGGGCGTTAGCCATATAGAGGAAGAGGCTCGGTTAGAATTCACTTGTGAAGTGGAATTTTATCTTGGGAAAATCTGTTTGAGCCATTTGTAGAACATAGTTCGAATCGGCCATGAAGACGTCGCGACCATCGCGGTCTACACTCATGAACTGGTGTTTCCGTTTTTTGAATGCTTCGAGAGCCTGTGGGTCGTCGCTTTCTATCCAACAAGCCTTGTAAAGGCTAATGGGCTCCCAACGGCACTGCGCTCCATATTCGTGTAGCAATCGGTATTGGATAACTTCGAATTGTAGTTGTCCTACTGTCCCGATGATTTTACGGCCGTTGAATTGACTGACGAATAATTGGGCTACACCTTCGTCCATTAGTTGATCTATACCCTTGTTCAATTGTTTCGACTTCATCGGATCATCGTTTTCGATGTATTTGAACATTTCGGGCGAGAAACTCGGTAGCCCTTTGAAGTGCAATTCCTCGCCACAGGTGAGCGTGTCGCCTATTTTGAAGTTGCCTGTATCGGGCAACCCGACGATGTCGCCGGGATAAGCTTCGTCGACCACCGATTTCTTCTGTGCCATGAATGCCGTGGGACTCGAAAAGCGCATCATCTTGTTACTGCGCACATGCTTGTAATTGGCATTTCGTTCGAATTTTCCAGAGCATACTTTTACGAAAGCGATACAACTGCGATGATTGGGATCCATGTTGGCGTGTATTTTGAATACGAACCCTGTGAAGTTTTCCTCTTCGGGTCGGACGACTCTTTCTACCGCTTGAATGGGTTTGGGTGCAGGCGCTATTTTCACAAAGCAATCGAGCAATTCTTTTACTCCGAACATATTTAGTGCCGAGCCGAAAAATACGGGAGCCATTTTGGCAGCTAAATAATCTTCCGTGTTAAATTCGGGATAGACGCCTTCGACCAATTCGAGGTCGGCACGTAACTTTTCGGCATCTTGTTCTCCTATGTAGGTTTCCAATTCGGGACTGTTCACATCAGTTAATTCGATGCGTTCGGTAACGACTTGTTTATTCGGTGTAAATAGGTTTAGATTCTGTTCGTAGATATTGTAAACTCCTTTGAATTTTTGTCCGATGTTGATAGGCCAACTGAGGGGCCGTACGTTTATTTTCAGCTCTGCTTCCAATTCGTCCAGAATGTCGAACGGGTCGCGACCCTCACGATCGAGTTTGTTGACAAACACGATTACCGGTGTATTGCGCATACGACACACCTCCATGAGTTTGCGAGTTTGTGTTTCAACACCTTTTGCAACGTCGACTACGATAATTACGCTATCTACTGCTGTCAGTGTGCGGTATGTGTCTTCGGCGAAGTCTTGGTGACCCGGGGTATCGAGAATATTTATCTTGTAATCGCCGTAATTGAATCCCATGACCGAAGTAGCGACCGAGATACCGCGTTGCTTCTCTATCTCCATCCAGTCCGATACCGCGTGCTTGGCCGCCTTGCGCCCCTTCACCGTACCGGCCAGGTTGATGGCACCTCCGTACAGCAGGAACTTCTCAGTCAGTGTGGTCTT
>ENA-ORUL01002256-ORUL01002256.1-human-gut-metagenome-genome-assembly--contig:-NODE-2256-length-11257-cov-4.260132_pt1 | contig 11257 bp, 8 predicted proteins | sample MGYA00242084_ERZ509219 | MGnify/ENA primary metagenome ERZ509219 (study PRJEB26280, sample SAMEA2338792) | human gut metagenome | biome: human gut; feature: human-associated habitat; material: faeces...
ACAGCCAGAAGTGCTATCTTTGGGGTAGAAATAAAGGACGATTTTTCTTCCTTTATAGTTGCTGAGGCGTACCTCTTCTCCCTTTTCATTGATACCCAGCAATTCAGGGGCTTTATCTCCTATATTCATCTTTGATGATTTTCCCAATGTATAAATTATGTCAATCAGTTTGCCACAAGGTGGCATATAGCCAATTGACATATTGTTATGTTAATTACAATTCCAGGTTTCCGTCGAATTCTTCGTGCCAAGGCAGACCTTGTTTGTTCAATTGTTCCATGAACGGATCCGGATTAAACTCTTCCACATTATTCACACCCGGTCGCTTCCATTCGCCTTTGAAGAACATCATGGCACCAATCATGGCCGGGACACCTGTGGTATAGCTTACTCCCTGCATACCCGTTTCTTTGTATGCTGCTTCGTGACTACAGTTATTGTATACATAGTAGGTACGTTCTTTGCCATCTTTTAAGCCACGGATGCGGCAACCGATAGAGGTTTCCCCTTCGTAATTTTCACCCAGATCTTGAGGATTAGGTAGCACGGCCTTCAAGAATTGCAAAGGAACAATTTTTTGCCCGTTGTAATCGATTTCGTCGATGCGGGCCATACCGATGTTCTGAATCACACGTAGGTGAGTCAGATATTCCTGACCGAATGTCATCCAGAAACGTGCTCGTTTGATAGTTGGAAAGTGTTTTACAAGTGATTCTAACTCTTCGTGGTATAACAAGTATGAGTCACGAGGACCTATATTCGGATAAGTCAAGTCTTTATGAATTTCCAAGGGTCCGGTGGTTACCCACTGTCCGTTTTCATAATAACGTCCGTTTTGGGTGATTTCACGGATATTGATTTCCGGATTGAAGTTTGTAGCAAAAGCCTTGTGATGATTTCCGGCATTACAATCTACTATATCCAGGTATTGAATTTCATCGAAATAATGTTTGGCAGCATATGCCGTATAAATGCCACTTACCCCTGGGTCGAATCCACAACCTAAGATAGCAGTCAGACCTGCCTCTTTGAAACGTTCGTGATAAGCCCATTGCCAGCTATATTCAAAGTGAGCTTCGTCTTTAGGCTCATAATTAGCGGTATCCAGGTAGTTTACACCTGCTTTCAGGCAGGCTTCCATGATAGTCAGATCTTGATAAGGCAAAGCAACGTTAATAACCATTTCCGGTTTGAAGTCGTTGAATAGTGCTACCAGTTCGTCTACATTATCAGCATCCACTTGGGCTGTTTTTATGCTGGGGTTGCCGATGGCTTTCACAATGTCGTCACATTTTGACTTCGTGCGGCTGGCGATCATGATATCAGTAAATACATCGGCATTTTGTGCCACTTTGTGTGCTACAACGGTACCTACACCGCCTGCACCGATAATAAGAACTCTACCCATTTCTTTAATTAAGAATTTTAAATTAAGAATTTAAGAATTGTTGATGGAACAAATATACGGCATTATTTCAGAATATTCGCCGATTTAAGTTTCTTTATTTGGCGCGAAGCAAGATACCATTTTCAAACTCCAGTATTTTTCCTCTGTATAACCATGTCTCAAAACGAGAGTCGGTCCGGGCTCTGATTTCGATAGGTTCGCCGATTGCCAACTTACACTCTTCGGTTGTCATACCCGGTTTTACCTCTCCTTTAGCAAGCATTAACCAGTTGGCTTCGCTAATGTTCGGATATTTTTTTCGTATGTTGGCAAATTCAAAAAGATTTTCGATGAAATCTTCATTTCTAAGGATAGGGTCATATCTCAAATCTACTTTTATTCGGTATGTTGTTCCCAAAACATCTGCCAGTAGGAGTGTAGCTGACGTTCCTGTTTTTTCAGGTTGCACATCTTTGATTTGTAACGGAGTATAACGCAGTAAATCTACTTGTTTTGTTCGTATTGTTTTTAAGGGATAAACGGCTTGTCCGATATATTTAGATTGGATGGACTCTTTGGCTTTAATGTCCGGATTGGTAAAAGAAAATGCGTTGGGGAAGTAGCTCATCCTTTTTTCTGCTTGAAAATCTTCAGGTTCCATACAGGAATTTGTTCTGGACATGGCTACGTCAATATAATAGGTGTTCCCTTTACTGTCAGTAAAAACAATTCTCACAGGAAAAGCTTTGCTACCAATACTTATTGCCATAACTTTCACGGGTTCGCCTTTGGGAATGCTGACCTCTCTGTATCCGGAGTAACTGCTGACATCATCTACTTTTACTATGGTAGTCCGGGTATAAAGTGTTTTTCCAATCAATAATTCTTTGGCAGTATTTATATCTTGCAGGTAGACGAGCCCGTTGATACCGGCACGAGGATCTTTATCACACAGATCGTTTAGTTTGGTATCTTTCATTTCGTAATAGTATTTTTTACCTTCACATTCAAAAATGAAACGTGAAGTATATATTTTACCGATATATGTTTCATGCTCTGTTTCTTCTGATCCTATATATTCTACAGTTTTATTTTTGAGTAAGTCGTTAACTACTTCTTTCCCGTTTTCGTAACAATAAAATATGGGGATGAATTCGTCACCACTATCCGGAATAAACATAAATTTTATTCCAGGTGTCCACTTACATAATTGTTTCATCGGAAAATACGTTGTTATGAAATTCGTTTCTTCATCAACCGATGGAGCCAAGGGGGAAGCGAGGGGTACGGAATAATCTTTCTGTGCAATTGCCGCCGAAGCGACTGTCAAGAGGAGGAGTAATAAGGTTCTGATACGTCTTTTCATGATTGTATATTGTTTGTTGAACTATTCGTATGTCTGTTCTGTTTATCTTAATTCGACAAATGTATCAACTTTATATTATTTTTTATCTATATTTGCGCCAATATTTAACTTAAATAGTATAACAATGAAAAAAGTATTGTTTTCAATTTGCATGGCAGGTGCAGCATTCGCAATGTCATCTTGTGGTTCAACCAAAGAGACCGCTTCTTTATCATCTTTAAATGGTGAATGGAACATTATTGAAGTGAACGGTTCAGCTATTGTTCCGGCAGAGAATCAGGAATTGCCGTTTATCGGTTTTGATACAGCAACTGGAAAAGTATATGGTAACAGCGGCTGTAATCGTATGATGGGTTCGATAGATCTAAATTCAAAACCCGGTACTATTGATATGAGTCGTTTGGGAAGTACTCGTATGGCTTGTCCTGATATGACAACGGAACAAAATGTACTGAATGCATTGGGACAGGTAAAGAGTTATAAAAAGCTGGGTAAACAGAACATGGCTCTTTGTAATGCTTCCAGTCGCCCGGTAGTTGTCCTTCAGAAGAAAGTATCTACGGTGAAGTTGTCTGCACTGAACGGTGAATGGAAAATAGAGGAAGTGAATGGTGAGGCTATTCCTTCCGGTATGGAGAAGCAGCCTTTTATCAGTTTTGACATTAAAAAGAAATCTATTCATGGAAATGCCGGATGTAATCTGATTAATGGAGGATTTGAAACTGATAAAGAAAATCCTCGTTCTATTTCTTTCCCAAATGTTATTTCTACTATGATGGCTTGTCCGGACATGGAGGTAGAAAGTAAAGTGATGAAGGCTATCAATGAGGTGAAATCATTTGATGTATTGTCCGGTGGTGGAATTGGTTTGTATAACGCAGACGGGACATTGGTAATGGTGTTAGTGAAAAAATAGAAGTGCCTTAGTTAAAAGATACAGAGAAGGGTGTCCAGATAGGACCCCCTTCTCTGTATCTTTTAACTAAGGTTTAGTATAATAATGGTTCTTCTTATTTTAGATATGAGTTGCGGAATATGATCCCAACGATTACTGGAGAGCCAAACAAAGCAGTTACTGCATTGATAGGTAATGTGCCCTGCATTCCGGGCATTTGAGAAATTAAGTCGCAAATTAACAGCGTAATGGCACCACACAGTATGGAGCCCGGAAGAATAATACGGTGATTAGGGCTCCCAAACAATCCTCTGGCTACATGGGGCATGGTGATGCCTATGAAGGCTATAGGACCGGTAAAAGCCGTCGAAGTTCCGGCCAAAAGTGCAGTGGCCAGAATAATCCAAAGGCGTAATCTGATCACAGAGACTCCCAATCCGTTGGCATAGTTTTTTCCCAACAACAAAATATTGAGTTGCTTTTGCAAGAGCAATGCAGTCAGAATTCCACAGGCAATGACAGGGGCCATCACACTCATCTGTTCCCAGCCCACTGAAGAGAGGCTGCCAAAGGTCCAGGTAATAAAAAGCTTGAGAGTATCCGGATTGCTCATACTTTGCAGGATACTGACGATGGCACCGGCAAAGTTGCCGAACATCATGCCTATGATTAACAGAGAGACAGTCTGAGGTATTTTGATAGAAACGATTATTACCAATAATAAAACTCCTATAGCCCCAATGATAGCAGCTGTCACTTGCCCCCATCCTGCTATAAGCCACAAAGGAAGCGAAGAAGTGCCTAAAGTGAGTAAGGCTACTCCCAGGCTGGCGCCGGAAGTTACTCCCAATACGTCAGGACCGGCCAGTGGGTTATGAAACAGAGTTTGCATCAATACTCCGGCAACAGAAAGTGATGCTCCTGCTAAAATAGCTGTTAATGCTTTGGGAAGTCGGTGATTGATGATAATTTCACGATAGATAAGATTATCACTGCCTCCGGTAAGTGTATCCCATACGTCTCGTATGGAGAGGTTGACGCTCCCAATAGCAATATCTGCCATGAAAGCAATGACTAACAATATGATTAATAATAAAAACAGCCGGTAGTTTTTCATTCACTTCTTAATTTATCCATGTAAGTTAACTCGTAGTCAGGCAATAGTGTCGGATGAACGATCTTGATCATATCACTCAATAATAGATCCGGACGAGCTACTCCACTTTCCCAATAGTCGTTTCCACCAGTAGCATTTGTCCGCTTGTTTATATGGTATACATTGCCGTCTTTATATGATTTGAATAGTTTGTATTTCGAGTCCATTCGTCCCAACTCTTCCAAAGTATTGGCTTGTACGCCTACCCATATGTCAGCTTGGTTGAAATGTATCAGAGCTTCTTCAATACTGCTGGATATACTACCGGAAGCTGTTGTGTCGTTGGCATAATAGTAATTGGCACCTGCATCGCGGAAGAGTTGTGCACTATAGCTTCTTCCTCCCGGCATAGACCAGGTTCCCCTGTAATCTTGCCCGGAAAGTATAGAAGGCGCATATGAAAATTTCTCGGCACTCTTTTTTACTTCATTGTATTGTTTTGCTATTTGCCCGAAAATGCTGTCAGCCAATGCTTCTTTGTCGAAAAGGGCTCCGACAAATTTAATCCATTCTGCACGCCCCAGAATAGATTTTTCTTGCCATTCAATATTATATAGGATAGGCAATCCCGTTTGTTTCATACGTCGGCTGTTTTCGTCTTCGGTATTGTAGGCAGAAGTCATTACGGCTTGTGGGTGTAATAAAAGTAAGTTTTCTATGTCCAGATTGAAAGCATCGCCCAAATCTTTTATTTTACCCTCTTTGACACCTTGCAGAATGGTAGGATTGTAAATATAGGCCGAGTTGCACACCCCTGTCACTTTATGCAATTCCCCCAGAAGTTCAAGAAACCCCAAATGAGTAGCTGAGTTGGTCATAATACTTTTTAGTGGGATCACTATTTTGTGACCGTTGGCAGGGACAGGCTGATCTTCGGTTTTCACAAGATAATAGATATCATAGGTCTCTCCCGGTTTCCAGGGATTATATACTGTTACTGTAGTGTATTCAGGAGAATGTGTTATTCCGAATCCTTCTGCATATGAAAGAGGGGCCGGAATACCTTCTTCGACAGTGAGTGTTGCTTTCTGCTTTTCTTTGCAAGCAGTGAGCAGAAATGATATTAGTACAAAAAGAATAAAAGAAGATCGGTTCATCATACTTTAAATATTGATTAGTCGTGGTGCAAAAATACAGGATTATTCCGGATTATAGGTCTGCCTAATAAGGAAAATGCCGTAAATACGAGCAAAGGGAAAGCTGATGAAAATGTGTTTTTAAACGTACGTTTATTTGTTCACAAAGATAAAGCTAATATTTAAATACACAAAGTGTTTAATAAAAAGACTTCCTTTTAACTTTCATTATTATTGAAATAACCTCATTCTCAAATCAATGTCTGTTCTTCTTCTTTTCATTTTATCTCTATGATTTTATAAATCTTTCCCTTTAACGAATCACTTGTTTTTAATGTGTTTTTAAACGTACGTTTAAAAACACATTTTTTTAGATATAATACGTTGATAATAAGAATGTTTTGTTGAGAATATATTAAAAGCTAACTACTATGATTTTATTAGGATTGATTCTTGGAAGTGTAATATTGGGACTGCTTGCTTGTCTGATATGGATACTTTATGATTTTCGGAGATTTAAGAAGAAAAATAATCTTATAGAATAACTTAGGAAAATGGGCAAGAAAGTATTAGTCTTTTTACTGTTTCTTTTATTTATTGGATGGGTAAGGGCTCAACAGGAAGAGCTGCAAAAAGTAGTAGGACAGAGCAAACAAACTCAGGTTTTTGGACGCAATATATTTGCAAGTCGGAACTTGTCATTTGAGCCTAATCTGAATATTCCTACCCCGGAAAACTATATGTTAGGACCGGGGGATGAAGTGATAATTGATATATGGGGAACTTCGGAAAATACGGTAAGAGAGACTATCTCTCCCGAAGGAAGTATTGTGGTGGAGAATATCGGTCCTATTTATCTGAGTGGTATGAACATGCAAGAGGCTGAGCGGCATTTACGACGTGAGTTCAGTAAAATCTATGCAGCTATTTCCGGAGAATCGGTACATATCAAGGTGACATTAGGGAAGATACGTTCCATTATGGTCAATGTTATGGGGGAGGTTGAAGTTCCCGGTACCTACCGGTTATCTGCTTTTGCATCAGTGTTTCATGCTTTGTATCGGGCCGGAGGAGTCAATCGAATTGGCAGCTTGCGTACGATTCAAGTCGTGCGGAACGGTGAAAAGGTAGCTGATGTGGATGTATATAAATATATAATGGAGGGAAAACTGGCAGATGATATCCGTTTGTCGGAAGGAGATGTGATTCTGGTCTCTCCTTATGAGAATCTGGTCGGTATTTTAGGAAAAGTGAAACGACCGATGATTTATGAGATGAAACAGGGAGAGTCTCTGGCTGCCTTAATCAACTATGCAGGTGGCTTTACAGGGGATGCTTATCGGAATACGGTTCGTTTATTTCGTCGTAGCGGAAGAGAGAAGCAAATATATAATGTAGATAAAGTGGATTATGAAAACTTTATTCTGACTGATGATGATGAAATTTCCGTAGAGGCGGATCGTTTCTCTAATAAAGTGGAAGTTCGTGGGGCAGTATATCGTGCCGGTATGTATCAACTGGACAGTTTGACAGGAACTATAAAACAACTGATATGTCAGGCCGAAGGGCTTCGTGGGGATGCTTTTCTTAATAGAGCGTTGCTTAAGCGAGAGCGTGAGGATCTGTCACATGAAATGATTCCTGTTGATTTGAGGAAACTGATGGAGGGGAGTATTCCTGATTTATCCCTTCAAAAAAATGATGTACTCTATATTTCGAGTATCCGGGAACTGGAAAAGGAAGGAACATTGGCTATCTATGGCGATGTGGCAAATCCGGGACATTTTCCTTTTGCTAAAAATATGACTATCCAGGATCTGATTTTAAAAGCAGGTGGTCTGTTGGAATCAGCTTCAACGGTTCGTATCGATGTATCGCGGCGTATTAAAGATGCTAAAAGCACCTCTTCTTCTTCTGTAATAGGGAAAAGTTTTACGGTTGAATTGGAGAATGGACTATTGGTAGGAGCAAAGCGGGTGTTTGAATTGGAACCTTATGATATGGTTTTTATACGTAGAAGCCCGGGCTATCAGAAACAGGCGAATGTGACGGTTGATGGAGAAGTAATATTCACAGGCAACTATGCGCTGACTAAAAGGAATGAACGGTTGAGTGATCTGATAGCTAAGGCCGGAGGATTGTCGAAAGATGCCTATGTAAAAGGTGCACGCCTGATGCGTAGGATGACAGCTGATGAAATCCGGCAAAAACAAGATGCAGTCCGGTTTGCTGTTAAGGGAACCGGAAAAGATTCGGTATCTTTGGCTGCTCTGGAAGTCGATCAGACTTATTCAGTAGGTATTGAACTTGAAAAAGCATTAGCAAAACCAAAGTCCGATGAAGATTTGGTGTTGCGTGAGGGAGATGTACTTTTTATTCCTAAATATGTCAGTACTGTGACCATTACCGGAGCTGTGATGTATCCCAATACGGTTCTTTATCAAAAAGGAAGTGGAATTGATTATTATATAGGGCAAGCCGGCGGCTTTGGCAACCGGGCCTTGAAACGGCGTGCCTATGTTGTATATATGAATGGCACTGTTTCCCGATTAAGACACAATACAGCAAATGCCATTGAGCCCGGGTGTGAAATAATCGTTCCCACTAAAGAAGAACGGAAAAAAGCTACTGTGTCCGGAGCAGTAGGCATGAGCAGTTCCATGGCTTCTATTGCTGCAATGGTTGCTTCTATGGTGAGTTTAACAAAATAAGAGATAGATGAATATAAATGAAAAGCCCGAAATGACGGAAAAACAGTCATGTCATTGGTATCTTGCTTTTACAGCTTCGCGGGCAGAGCAACGTGTAAAACAAGAGCTGGATCAACGAAAAGTACGGAATTATCTTCCATTGCGGAAAATTACTTATCAATGGCAGGGCCGTCCCAAGGAAACATTGTTACCACAGATAACTCGTTGCATTCTTATCCGGGCTTCAGAATCTGATGTTTTGCAGTTGTCCGGAATACAAGGATTAATTATTCCTCAAAATATATGGGAATATCGGATACCGGAATGGCAGGTGAACAGTTATCAATTATTGTTTTCTCATGTAGATACTGCTGTGGAGTGGATACCTGATTGTCCGGAACCGGCTCCTATGGTTCGTGTCACCGGAGGTTCTTTAAATGGACTGGTGGGCGAACTCGATACTTCGGAAACAGAAATACGGATAATAATCCGTTTTCATACTATGGGATGTTTTCGCATAACCATACCTGGAGAGTGGATTGAAAGGCTTTAGATATTACTTTCTCTTTTTTCATCTCAACGATAATTCCTCGTCCATTTCAGGGCGGGGAATTATTATTCTATTTCCCTGTAACTTTGACTCTTTTTCGTCCTTTGGGTGACATGAAAATGTCAAAATCTGACTTTCTGTCAGAATCCTGTCACTTTCCATCTTACTCAACCTTTTGGCACAAGGTTTGTTTTTTTATAGTCGTCCGTTTGAGACAAACTCCTGAAGGGGGTGCGGGAATAACCGGACAAAAGAAACTGAAATAATAATAAATAAAAGAATAACGATCATGGGAAAAATTATTGGTATTGACTTAGGAACTACAAACTCTTGTGTTTCTGTATTTGAAGGAAACGAACCTGTAGTAATCGCAAATAGTGAAGGTAAACGTACAACTCCCTCCATTGTAGCATTTGTAGACGGTGGCGAACGTAAAGTGGGTGATCCTGCAAAACGTCAGGCTATCACGAATCCTACCCGTACAGTTTTCTCTATCAAACGTTTTATGGGTGAAAATTGGGATCAGGTGCAGAAAGAAATCGCACGTGTACCTTATAAAGTGGTGAAGGGTGATAATAATACTCCGCGTGTAGATATAGACGGACGCTTATATACTCCGCAGGAAATTTCAGCAATGATTCTGCAGAAGATGAAGAAGACAGCTGAGGATTACCTGGGACAAGAAGTAACAGAAGCAGTAATCACTGTTCCTGCATATTTCTCTGACTCACAGCGTCAGGCCACAAAAGAAGCCGGACAGATTGCCGGTCTGGAAGTGAAACGTATTGTAAACGAACCGACAGCAGCTGCGTTGGCTTATGGTCTCGACAAGGCTCACAAAGATATGAAGATTGCCGTATTCGACTTAGGTGGTGGTACATTCGATATCTCTATTCTGGAATTCGGCGGTGGCGTATTTGAAGTACTTTCTACAAACGGTGATACTCACTTGGGTGGTGATGACTTTGACCAGGTAATTATCGACTGGTTGGTTCAGGAATTTAAGAATGACGAAGGTGCTGACCTGACTCAGGATCCGATGGCTATGCAGCGTTTGAAAGAAGCAGCTGAAAAAGCTAAAATTGAGCTGTCTTCTTCTACAAGTACTGAAATCAACTTGCCGTATATCATGCCGGTAGGTGGTGTACCTAAGCACTTGGTTAAGACTCTGACTCGTGCTAAATTTGAATCTTTGGCTCACAATCTGATTCAGGCTTGTCTTGAACCTTGTAAGAAAGCAATGCAAGATGCTGGTTTGAGTAACTCAGATATTGATGAAGTAATTCTTGTAGGTGGTTCTTCACGTATTCCGGCTGTACAGAAGTTGGTTGAAGATTTCTTCGGTAAAACTCCTTCAAAGGGTGTTAATCCGGATGAGGTAGTAGCTGTAGGTGCCGCTGTTCAAGGTGCTGTACTGACTGACGAAATCAAAGGTGTGGTATTGTTGGATGTAACTCCGTTGTCAATGGGTATCGAAACTCTGGGTGGTGTTATGACTAAATTGATTGACGCTAATACTACAATTCCTGCACGTAAGAGCGAAACATTCTCTACTGCTGCCGACAATCAGACCGAGGTCACCATCCATGTTTTGCAAGGTGAGCGTCCGATGGCTGCACAGAACAAATCAATTGGTCAGTTCAACCTGACTGGTATTGCTCCGGCACGCCGTGGTGTTCCTCAGATCGAGGTTACATTTGATATTGACGCCAACGGTATCTTGAAAGTATCTGCTAAAGATAAAGCTACCGGTAAGGAACAGGCTATCCGTATCGAGGCTTCCAGCGGTTTGAGCAAAGAAGAGATCGAAAAGATGAAAGCAGAAGCTGAGGCTAATGCAGAAGCAGATAAGAAAGAACGTGAGAAGATCGACAAGTTGAATCAGGCTGACAGTTTAATTTTCCAGACTGAAACTCAGTTGAAGGAACTGGGTGATAAGTTGCCGGCAGATAAGAAAGCTCCGATCGAAACAGCTCTTCAGAAACTGAAAGATGCTCACAAGGCTCAGGATATGGCAACCATCGATAGCGCTATGGCCGAACTGAATACTGCATTCCAGGCTGCAAGTGCTGAAATGTACGCTCAGAGCGGTGCGCAAGGTGGTGCACAGGCTGGTCCGGATATGAACGCAGGTCAG
>ENA-ORUL01002258-ORUL01002258.1-human-gut-metagenome-genome-assembly--contig:-NODE-2258-length-11247-cov-3.906540_pt1 | contig 11247 bp, 9 predicted proteins | sample MGYA00242084_ERZ509219 | MGnify/ENA primary metagenome ERZ509219 (study PRJEB26280, sample SAMEA2338792) | human gut metagenome | biome: human gut; feature: human-associated habitat; material: faeces...
GTCAGATTCAGAATAAAATATTTCTTTACAAAATCAGATATTCTGTTTCAGGACTTTATAAAAATTGCCACTCCGGCCGTGATAAATGACGTTGTCTGGAGCTTTGCCAATTCAGCATTTGCAGCAATTCTTGGTCATATTAGTGATGATATGGTTGCAGCAAATGCCGTTGCTGTTATGGTGGTAAATATCGGCGCTATCGCCTGCCGTGGTTTTGCCAACGCTACTACGATCATTGTCAGTCAGGAACTTGGGAAAGACCGCATCGATACAGCAAGAGAGTACGGAAAACGAATGCTTAGAATAACATTTATTGTCAGCCTGATCGGATGTGTCGTTATTCTGGCGATCCGTCCTATGATACTGGATTTCTACCGGGATAAATTAACAGAGACGGCTATTTATTATCTTGGCATTTTTATCATTATGACAACCTGGCGTTTTGTGGGCGAAGGTATTAATACCTGTCTTATATGCGGCTGCTTCAGAGGTGGTGGTGATTCCAGATTTGGAATGATCGTTGATTCCATATTTATGTGGCTTGTAGCAGTTCCTCTCACATTTCTTGCCGCATATGTTTTTAAACTGCCGCCTGTCTGGGTATACTTTGTCATGACACTGGACGAGTTCGAAAAAATGCCTGTGGTATTCATTCACTATTTCAGAAATAAATGGCTTACGAACATTACCAGAGATTTTGAGTGATTGCAGTTACCGTAAAGTTTTCTAAACAAGTTGATAAAAAACAAGACTGTCAGATTAAAGTTTCGGTAAATAAGGGGTAACATCATACTCCTGAATGAATTTTACAAATTTAGTTAACTGATCCGGTACAAAAACACCCTTTTTCCAGATGATACCAAATTTACTGGTGATTTCCGGGGATACCGGGATCACAACAAAATCACGGGGATTGGTAGCGAGAGAGGAATACAAAAAAGCACCGCATTTACCACCCCGGACAAAATTAAGGACAGTAACGAGCTGGCTGCAGTACATGTGGACATTTGGTGTGATCCCGGCACTGCGCAGACGGGTGATGACTGTCTGGGTTTGAACAGAGTCCGTATTGAATAAGATAATGGGCTCATCTTTTAACATATCCATTGTAATTTCTTTTTCACCGGCATACCGGTGCGTCTTGGAAACACAGTAGACATATCTGTCTTCCATCATGACATAACTGTTATATTTATCCAGATTATAAAAATCCATATTTGCCATGGCGATATCTAACTGTTCATTGTCGACTAAAGTACGGGCGCGGAGGGAGCCATATTCTAAAAGCTGAATGGGTATATTATACTGTTCCTGAAACTGGTCGGTCACCCGCGGAAAAAATACCGTGCTGATCATAGGAGGAATACCGATCCGCAGCGGGTGCCGCTTTTTTTCAATATTTGAAAAGTCGGTGTACAGTTCCTGCGTCTGTTTTAGAATAAATTCTGCTTTCTGATAAAAAGCCGCACCGTCTTTGGTGAGGGAAATTCTGTTCTTTCCATGGTTAAAAAGTTTCAGATGAAATTCTTTTTCCAGATCCCGGATCGAAGTGGAGATCGTAGGCTGGGAAACATAGAGCGCGTCAGCCGCGCGGGTAATACTATGGTAGCGGCATACCATACAAAAGTATTCTAATTGTGTCAGTGTCATAGAATCCTCCGTCATTGTACAGAAAAATTATACTATAGTTTCAGTATAGGAAAAAACTATGCTGACGTCAAGTATATGAAATGTACATTATACTGAAAATGCGATATGCTGTGTTTACAAAAGGAAAACGACAAGGCCATGTCACTTTTTAACATGATAAAAAAGAGAAAAAAGGAGGTTTTCTATGAGCCCGACAGTAATTACATTAATATTTCTGGCATTTGCCATTATCATGTTTGTTACAGAGAAGATTCCACTCGGTCTGACATCCATGATTGTCTGCATTGGTCTTGTGATTACCGGTGTGTTGAGCGTAAGTGATGCTTTCAATGGATTTATCAACAGTAACGTGATTCTGTTTGTTGCCATGTTCATTGTAGGCGGGGCATTGTTTGAAACCGGTATGGCAAATGAGATTGGAAGTCTGGTAACAAAATTTGCAAAAACGGAACGCAGTCTGATTATCGCAATCATGGTGATTGTGGCAGTTATGAGCGGATTTCTTTCCAATACCGGTACGGCAGCAGTTCTTATTCCGGTTGTAATTGGAATTGCAGCGAAGTCAGGGTATAAGCGGTCAAGACTTTTAATGCCGTTAGTATTTGCAGCAGCAATGGGAGGAAATCTTTCACTGATTGGTGCACCCGGCAATATGATTGCACAATCTGCACTTGAACCGTTGGGATTGAAATTTGGATTTTTCGAGTATGCGATTGTCGGTTTGCCGATTCTGATCGTTGGTATTCTATTTTATGCTACGATCGGATTTAAAATTTTACCGCATCATGACACGACGGATGCAGATGATTCTATTTTTGATGAGTCACAGGATTTTAGCAATGTTCCAAAGTGGAAAAAAGTATTATCGCTGGTGATTCTGATTGCCACCCTGATAGGGATGATTTTTGAAGAACAGATTGGTGTAAAACTTTGTATCACAGGCTGCGTAGGAGCAATTTTATTAATCCTCACCGGTGTCATTTCTGAAAAGAATGCTTTAAAATCCATTGATTTAAAAACTATTTTCCTGTTTGGAGGTACGCTTTCTCTGGCAAAGGCACTCGAGGTTACTGGAGCAGGAGAACTGATTGCAGATAAGGTGGTTGGAGCATTGGGTGAAAATCCTTCTCCGGTACTATTCACTTTTGTGGTGTTTATTCTGTGCTGTATCATGACAAACTTTATGTCAAATACAGCTACTACAGCCCTGATGGCACCGATTTGTATATCCATTGCCCAGGGAATGGGTGCAGATCCAAGAGCAGTTCTGATGGCATGTGTCATAGGAGGTTCCTGTGCCTACGCTACTCCAATCGGAATGCCTGCCAATACGATGGTAGTCGGAGCCGGCAACTATAAATTTATGGATTATGTAAAAGCCGGAATGCCGTTGATCGTCATTGCAACCGTGATCAGCATGATTATTTTACCAATAGCATTTCCATTTTATCCGTAGGATAAAAATTCACTTTTAAATTATATTATTAAAAAATCTGGAGGAAAAAAATATGTCAAATGAAGTACAAGTAAAGAAACTGACTGATATTATGGCGCAGTTCGTAGGATTTACAGCAAAGAAGCTGCCGGATGATGTTATCGCAAAACTGCAGGAACTGAGAGACAAAGAGGATTCTCCTATGACGAATGTCATCTACGATACCATGTTCCGCAACCAGGAACTGGCATTGAAATTAAACCGTCCTTCCTGTCAGGATACCGGTGTATTACAGTTCTGGGTAAAATGTGGAACAAAATTCCCACTGATTGATAATCTGGAAGCATTACTGAAGGATGCAGTGATTCAGGCTACGGTTGCAACACCGCTTCGCCACAATTCCGTAGAAACTTTTGATGAGTATAATACAGGTAAAAATGTAGGAAAAGGAACCCCTACTGTATGGTGGGACATTGTTCCGAATTCCGATAAATGTGAAATCTATACTTACATGGCAGGTGGAGGCTGTACGCTTCCTGGCAATGCCACGGTTTTAATGCCGGGCGAAGGCTATGAGGGAGTGACCAAGTTTGTATTAGATCGTATGACAACTTATGGATTGAATGCATGTCCTCCACTTTTGGTTGGTGTCGGCGTTGGTACTTCCGTAGAAACAGCAGCATTAAATTCGAAAAAGGCACTGATGCGTCCGGTAGGTTCTCACAATGACAATGCTAACGCTGCTAAGATGGAGAAATTGTTGGAAGACGGTATTAATGCCATTGGTCTTGGACCGCAGGGTATGGGTGGCAATTATTCTGTCATGGGAGTTAACATTGAGAATACCGCACGCCATCCATCTGCGATTGGTGTGGCAGTAAATGTAGGCTGCTGGAGCCACAGAAGAGGACATATTGTATTTGATAAGGACTTAAACTTTACGGTAGATACCCATACCGGTTTTGAATATAAGGAAGAGAACTAATTCAGAAGGGAGAGAATAATTATGGCAGTAGAAATAAAAGATGGTAAGAAAATTCTGGTAACACCTGTATCGGCAGAGGATTTAAAGGATATTCATATTGGAGATATTGTATACCTGACAGGAGATATTACAACCTGTCGTGATGTGGCACACCGTCGTGTTGTAGAAGAGGGAAGAGAGATTCCTGTGGATGTCAGAGATGCTGCAATCCTGCATGCCGGCCCGATTATCCGCCCCTTGGGAGATGACAAATACGAGATGGTATCCGTAGGCCCTACGACATCTATGAGAATGGAAAAGTTTGAGTATGAATTTGTAGAGACCACAGGCGTCCGTGTCATTGTAGGCAAGGGCGGCATGAAGGAAAATACCGAGAGAGCCTGCAAGGACTTTGGTGCAATCCATTGTGTATTTCCTGCAGGAAATGCAGTCGTGGCGGCAGTAGAAGTGGAAGAAATCGTGGAGGCACAGTGGAAAGATCTGGGAATGCCTGAGACTTTGTGGCATTGCCATGTAAAAGAATTTGGACCACTGATCGTATCCATTGATTCTTATGGAAGAAACTACTTTGAAGAGAAGAAAGTGGAATATAATAAAAAGAAAGATGAGCAGGTCGAAATCATCAGCAAACAGGTCGGGTTCATTAAATAAAATCCGAACATAGTAAATATGTGTAGAAAAATAAAAGACCTTCTGTGGAAAAAGCTGGATTCATCAAAGGATGAAACAGGCTTCTGCAGAAGGTCTTTTTAATACCATAAGCAATGCTGATCATATATCACGGGTTGGACCAATGCGTATTGTGAAGAAAAAATAATTGACATAGCAGAAGTATTACCCTATAATCGTTCTAAAAAGAACAATAAGGAGGCGCAGATGTATTTCTGGGACAAGCATAAGACGATTACAAACTATTATGAATTACTTTCTGGCGAGGTGTGCGATCAATATGAGTTAACACAGATGGAATACGATATAATTATGTTTTTACATAATAATCCACATCATAATACTGCAGCGGAAATAGTAAGGATCAGAAAATCAACGAAATCACATGTTTCTTCTTCATTGAAAAAATTGGAAAACAAAGGTCTTATAAAAAGAAAACAAAGTAAAGATAATAAAAAACATATTGAAATTGTCCTTCTGGATGATGCGGCACTTATCGTGGACGCAGGATTAAACGCACAAAAACAGTTTGCACAGAATGTTTTAAGAGGGCTGACAGAAGAAGAAAAGCATGTGTGTATGAATGTATTTGACAAAATTTGTAACAATGCGGAAGAACTATTAAGAGGAGAGAGCAAGTGAAAAAGAGTAATTATAAACCACAGATTCCGGATTTGATGGAAGCAGTCTTTGATGCAGTGTATCTGACTTTTGATCTGGCAGCAGCAGTCTTATTTTTTTTATTCTCAAAAGGAAATATCCTGTATGTACTATATGGAATACTGACATTGACACTTTGTGGAGGGGATGCTTTTCATCTGGTGCCAAGAATTATAAGGGCTGTACGTGGAACCAATGATAAAATAAAGAGACAGCTTGGAATTGGATTGCAGGTATCGTCTATCACAATGACGATGTTTTATATTCTTTTAATGTATATATGGAAATATACATTCCCGGAATTAAAAATACCAGTAGTCATTGAGGTTGTTATATGGATATCAGCGGTTATCAGAATTGTGATCTGTATGTTTCCGCAGAATAACTGGTGTACAGATGAAGGAAATATGAAATTATCTGTCATAAGAAATGCGGTCTTTGCTGTTACCGGTATAGGTGTAATGATCTTATATCTGATTTCCGGAAATACATATGGATATCATATGACGAGGATGGCTGCAGCCATCATTATTTCTTTTGGATGTTATCTTCCGGTAACACTGTTCAGTAAAACAAAACCGCAGGTCGGATTATTAATGATACCAAAGACCTGCGCATATATGTGGATCATTGTAATGGGGCTTCAGCTTATGTTTTAAGAGCAGTAATATCTGCAGAAAGGCAGGAAATTATAGTGAATGTAGAAAGATTTGTAAAACTAATGACAGGACATTTTGATAACAAAGAACAATTTACAGAAATGAAAGAAGATGGGAAAATATTTCCATATGCACAGCATGTGAATACCGTCTGTAACGATAAAATAAAAAATCTGAAAAGTTTACACCAGCTATATATCAGGAAAAGGATGGTGTCTGGGAAGGGGGCAGTGTGAGCCAATTTACCCCGGTTATGGTATTCAGGCTGTGGGAGAAGTTTTCAGACACTTGTCTGGAGGTATCCGAAAGTATGGAAGTCCATGGAAAGAGAACATTTGGATATGATGATGGTGTTTTCACGAGATTACAGGACTTTTTGCTGAAATTTATGGTACAATATCTGTGAAATTTGCCAGAGCAGAGTCTCTGGGAAAAGGGAGAAATATGATAATGTCAAAAGATGAATATTTAATCACAGATGAGCCCCTTAAAGCACTGACAATATTTGCAATGCCGATGATTCTCGGCAGTTTTTTTCAGCAAGTGTATAATATGGCTGATTCCATCATTGTTGGTCAGTTTGTCGGTTCCTCTGCACTTGCAGCTGTCGGTGCCTGTGCTGCACTAACGAATGTATTTATTTGTGTGGCATTAGGTGCCGGTGTCGGTGCCGGTGTGCTCGTAAGCCGCTATTTTGGTGCCGGAGATTATGGTAAAATGAAAACAATTGTGTCAACATCGTTGGTCAGTTTTCTGATTTTAAGCCTGCTTCTGGGTGGCTTTGGTTTTTGTTTTTCACATTCAATGATGAATTTATTACAGACACCAACTGATATACTGGAAGAAGCAGTACAGTATCTCCGCATTTATTTCGCAGGATTTCCATTTCTGTTTATGTATAATATTTTTTCAACGATGTTTAACTCAATTGGAGAATCAAAAATACCATTGGGTCTTTTGATATTTTCTTCTATTTTAAATATTCTTATGGATCTTTGGATGGTGGCAGGACTTGGTCTCGGTGTGTTCGGGGCAGCTCTTGCAACCCTTATTGCACAGGGGATTTCTGCGGTATTTTCATTTCTGATTTTCTTTTGCCGGATGCGTCAATATAAGAGTCAATTTCAGTGGTTTGATGGTCAGGAATTACATTTGATGCTCAAAATTGCTGTACCGTCGATTCTCCAGCAGTCCACAGTGTCAATTGGTATGATGATCGTACAGGCAGTTGTAAATCCATTTGGTACACAGGCACTCGCAGGTTATGCGGCAACAATGAGAGTAGAGAATGTTTTTTCGTTGATATTTGTGTCCATCGGCAATGCGGTTTCACCGTATGTCTCACAGAATCTTGGTGCAAAGAAAATTAACCGCATCAAAAAAGGATATCACGCTGCGCTGGTATTAGACCTGTGTTTCGCAATTCTTGCATTTGTAGTTATTGAAACCATGTACACACAGATTTCTTCATTATTCCTGGGTAAAGATGGAACTGACTTAGCATATCAGGTGTCCGGGGATTATATGAGATGGCTTGGCTGTTTTTTCATCTTCATGGGTATTAAGATGGCAACAGATGGAGTTCTGCGTGGACTTGGGATTATGCGCCCATTTCTCATTGCCAATATAGTTAACCTTGCGATCCGCCTGTTTGTTGCCATGATTTTTGCACCATGTTTTGGCATTGCATTTGTCTGGCTTGCTGTACCTGCCGGCTGGTTTGCAAATTTTCTGATTTCTTATATGGCACTTAGGAAATCATGGCCGGTTTCAACAGTCTGTAACAGTGTTGCGAACAGATAAGTGATGGGATGTAAATATTTTATAATGGATGTTTTCAGGCTTGTTTTAATGTGTTAAAATATAGAGTATAAATCCATGCATGATAGTGCAAAAAGCGGGAGGTTCTGTTATGGCAAAAGACGATTCATTAAAGAAACCAAAGAAGATAGATGTCAATCGTATTATGATTTTTATATCATCGATATTGATACCATTTTTGTGGATTGATCTGTATTTAGTTTTGAAAAATGCATCAAAAATGATGGTTGTTGGTATTATTGCAGCGCTTATTTTAGTGTGGACAGGTTTGCTTGTCACATATATCCATAGGATGAAAAATGAGGAAAAAGCCCATTCGGATGAACAGGTAGAAGAACTGCTGCGTACAGGAAAAGCCAATTATCTGATGCAGAAAAAGTTAGCGGAAAAGATAGATAATATCGGAGAAAAAGATGCAGTTCCAGCGGATGAGATCATTACGGCACAGAAGGCAATTGCAAAGCTGATGCTTGCACGAAACAAAGAAAATACAGATGCTCTTATGCATTCGAATGAGCAGGTGATTGAAAAAACGTTGGAAGTAGAAGAAAAGCTTTCTGAAAACAGTCAGCAGATCATGGACATGCAGAAAAACCAGATGGATGAAAAATTACAGGAATTGATGCAAAGTCAGAAATTAGTTCTTGATAATTTAAATGATGTCAAAGAATCACTGCAGAGTGACATGCAGGATGTTTTGTCAAATATGATTCATGACACATTGGAGAAAGAACTTGCATCTGCCATAGAGCAGATACATACTTATGTGAAAGAGGCGGCAAGTCAGGCTGTTGATTCCGTAAAGGAGAATCCTGCTGCGGAAGTGCCGGTTATGGCAGCTGTTTCCCCGGCAATGGATGAAGAATTACCGGATCCAGGAATGCCGGCAGAAAGTGAAGAATTACCGGATCATGGAATGCCGACAGAAGATGAAGAGTTGCCGGATCATGGAATGCCGACAGAAAGTGAAGAGTTGCCGGATTCAGGAATGCCGACAGAAGATGAAGAGTTGCCGGATTCAGGAATGCCGACAGAAGATGAAGAGCTGCCGGATCTTGGAGTGCCGACAGAAGATGAAGAGTTGCCGGATCTGGGAATGCCGGCAATGGATGAAGATCTGTCTAATATGGAACTGCCAACATTGGGAGAAGAATTATCAGAAACAGAACTCCCGGATTTAACTGACGGCGGAGATCTGGATGAGGAACCGGTAATCGGCGAAATGCCATTAATGGATGAAGAAGAACCGGAAGCAGCCGATACATCCCTGATAGATGAGGAACCATCAATCGGCGAGATGCCGTTAATGGAAGAGGAAGAGCCGGAAGCAGCCGATACATCCCTGATAGATGAGGAACCGTCAATTGGAGAGATGCCGTTAATGGAAGAGGAAGAACCTGCGGCGGTTGATACATCCTTAATGGAGGAAGAACCGTCAATCGGCGAGATGCCGGTTTTTGATGATTTGAACGATGCTGCATCAGCCGTGGAGGAGGTGCAGGCAGAACCGGTAGAAGAAGTGGAAGCGGAAGAAGTTCCGATTACGGAGGAAGCAACAGTAGAGCCGGATACGGATGCAGTAACTTTGACAGAAGAAATTCCGGTATCTGCGGATGAGTCAGTGATTGAAGAAGTAAAAATTCCGGAAGAGACAACCGTTACGGAAGAAATCCCGGTATCTGCAGATGAGTCAGTCATCGAAGAAGTACCGGCACAGGAAGCGTCTTCATCCATGGCAGATATGAGCAATCCAAATAAGATCATGACACCGGATGAAATTGCAGCGTTGATCGCAAATTTATAGAAATGCATCTTAAGTAAAACGCAATTAAAGATGTATTTGAAAGGGCGTGTGAAAAAATGATTCTTACTTTTTCACACGCCCTTTTTGGCATTTGGTCATCAAAGCTCTGCGGTAATGCGCACGATCTCTTTGATCACAGCTACAGCAGTTTCCATTCCTTCCACACTGATGTGTTCGAATGGACCGTGGAAACCGTAACCGCCTGTGCCAAGATTCGGGCACGGAAGTCCCATAAAGCTTAAACGCGCACCGTCGGTACCGCCGCGTACCGGACGTGAGATTGGTTCAAGACCAACAGAAGAAATAGCTTTCTTTGCGATATCCACAACATAAGTATTTTTCTCAATGATTTCCAACATATTTGCGTAGGAATCGTGGATAGTCAGTGTAACAGTTCCGACACCGTATTTTTGGTTCATGGAATCTGCGATTTCCTGCATTTTTTTCTGACGTGTTTCAAACATCACTTTATCGTGATCACGAATGATGTAGGAAAGAGTTGCTGCGGCAACGTCGCCGGACATATCGGTCAGATGATAGAAACCTTCTCTTCCCTCGGTGTGGGCAGGCGTTTCCATTGGAGGAAGCTGAGACTGGATCTCACATGCAACGAGAGCGGCATTGACCATGATATCTTTCGCCTCACCAGGGTGGACATTCACGCCTTTGACAGCGAAAACTGCGCTTGCGGCATTAAAGTTTTCATAGGCAACTTCACCCTCGTAATCGCCATCTACCGTGTAAGCAAAATCTGCTTTAAAGTAGTCAAGATCAAACAGATCCGCACCACGTCCGACTTCTTCGTCCGGTGTAAACCCGATCCAGATATCGCCGTGTGGAATGTCAGAGGAGATGAGCTGTTCAGCAGCAGTCATGATCTCAGCAACGCCTGCCTTATCGTCTGCACCAAGCAGAGTTGTGCCGTCTGTCGTGATCAGGGTTCTGCCCTTTAAAGTTTTCAATTCCGGAAAATCAGATGTTTTTAAAACGTCACCGGTTCCTTTTAAAATAACATCCTCACCGTTGTAATCCGGAATGATCTGGGGTTTGACATTTTCACCGGAAAAATCAGGTGCCGTATCCATATGGGAAATAAAGCCGACCGCTTTTTTGTCTTCGTATCCAGGGGTAGCCGGGATCAGGCCGTAGATGTAACAGTGGTCTGTCAGTGTTACTTTCTGTAAACCAAGATCAAGTAATTCTTTTTCTAATTCTTTTGCCAGGTTAAATTGTCTGTCCGTAGAAGGAATCGTATCGGAATCTTCACTCGAAGTAGTCCAATAGGAAACATATTTTAATAGTCTTTCATCAACACGCATGATAAATGAGTGACCTCCTTTAAATTTGATAGACTAAAAAAGTGCGTTTTTCAGTCCATGAATAAAATACCACAGAATAGAAAATCCGCCAATGAAAAAAATGAAGATTTTCTAAAAAAACGCTTGCAATTTAAAAAAAATTAATATATAATATCATTTGTGTTCACGAGAGATAAACATATGCGCCACTAGCTCAGCTGGCAGAGCACCTGACTCTTAATCAGGGTGTCCAGGGTTCGAACCCC
>ENA-ORUL01002270-ORUL01002270.1-human-gut-metagenome-genome-assembly--contig:-NODE-2270-length-11203-cov-4.821941_pt1 | contig 11203 bp, 14 predicted proteins | sample MGYA00242084_ERZ509219 | MGnify/ENA primary metagenome ERZ509219 (study PRJEB26280, sample SAMEA2338792) | human gut metagenome | biome: human gut; feature: human-associated habitat; material: faeces...
CACCGGCAAGCTGCGTGGCGATATCCGTAAACTGTGCGGGCAGGGTTCGCATGGCGGCTTTATACTGCCCGACGGAAATCCCCGCTTTCTGTGCAGCCAGCGCCTGTCGGCTCAGCGACTGTTCAACGACTGCCGCTGTTTTTTTCGCATCACTTTCCGTACCGGAAAAATGACGCCTGACTCTGGCCATCTGCTCGTCAAATCTGGCCGCATCCAGACTTAAATCAACGACCAGATCGCCTACCGGTTCAGCCATACCGGACTCCTCCTGCGATCCCTTCTGATACTGTCATCAGCATTACGTCATCCTCCGTCATGCCCGCCATATCCGGGGAAGTAGGGATAACTTCATTTCCGTCCGGGTCAAAACGAACGCCTCCGGCAAGCCCTGCCGCTTTCTGCATCAGCACATCATCTTCAGGCTCTTCGTCATCCTCACGCCGGTTCAGCAAACTGAAATCCAGCGGATGCATATCCGGATCGCTGAAAAACAGGCTGAGCACGGTGTACGTCAGCCCGGAAAAGTGCATATCCAGCAGAACATCATGAAAATAATGGGTACTGTAAAAGCGGTGCCAGTCGGCATACTCCGTGGATGACATCCCGGCAAGCATGGCACGCCAGTCGGGTCGCCCCATCTCACGCGCCAGTTTCAGGGCAAAACTCAACTCACCGTCGAACGCTTTCCCGCAGAAACAGGCTCTGCAGGCCCGGCGTCCTCTGCCTGTTCAGGAGCATCATTCACCACAAACTCATACATACCGGACAGCCGGTACACCACGTTTTCAGCATGAGAAATTGCCTCCGTGGGCCAGGTGGTAAGCACTTCCTGCTCAATCTGTTTAACGGCTTCATTCATGGAAGGCAGCTTTGTCTTCTGCGGATGGTTATGCCACAGGGACATCGCCACCACAAAAGCGCCGGTTCTGATGGCGTCTTCCACAGTAAACTTCCGGTTGCTGTCTGACTCCGCCTGTTCTGCCTGTCGTTTCATCAGGGCGAGATGCTCAATACGCTGCAGGGCTGACAGTTCAGAAAGCGTGACGGTCACACCGTTATGTTCAAATGATTCGGTTTTCAGGAACATCGCTGACTCTCCGGATTAACTGCCGGTGACGGTGATTTCTGCAACCGCAGCAAGTTCACCATTACCGGATACAACCGGAATGTTGACCTTGCCTGCAGCAACACCTTTCACGGTGATGGTCATACCACTGACCGACACGGTGGCTTTTGTTTTATCCGCAGACACCGCACGGAAGCTCTTGTCGGTTGCGCCCTCCGGCTGGAATGCCACGGTCAGCGTGATGCTCCGCCCTTTCACCACCGAAGTGCTGGCAGGCGTCACGGTCATGCCGGTTGCCGCTGTTACCGTGCTGCGATCTTCTGCCATCGACGGACGTCCCACGTTGGTGACTTTCACCGTGCGGGTGATCACTTCCTTCGCCGTCACCGCCTTACCGATACTGCTGACCCAGCCGCGGAACACATCGACCGTGCCGTTCGGGAAGCGGATTTTATAGGCACGGGTATCCCCTTTATTAAACCACGCCAGCAGCGCCTGCTGCCCCTGCTCTCCGGGCATCCACGCCAGCGTGAAGATGGTATCTCCGGCAGATTTCTGCCCCTGCCCGGTCGCAGTCCAGTCCGCATTTTCATCATCGAGATAGCTGTCGTCATAGGACTCAGCGGTCAGTTCGCCGGGCGTCAGGTCTTTAACCTTTGCCAGACGCGACCAGTCATTGTCTGAAAGCGGGTTTGCATAAGGGTCGCCGCTCCCGTTATAAACCCACAGTGTGGTCCCGGCCCCTTTCACCGGTGCCAGAGGATTTGGTGTTGGCATATCGTCCTCACATTTCATAGGTAATGACATAAGTCAGATCGGCTGAACTCCACAGGCCCGCATCATCGTCGCGCCGGTAGTCATAGCCGCTGGCCACCATACTGGTGATCAAATCTGACAGTGCCGGGATATCACTCATCACCGGATAAATCCGGGACTCCATCCACGCATCCAGCTCTGAATCCGGCACCTGAGCAGGCAGGAAAACTTCAATATGCAGCTCTGCCTGCCAGGTATCGCTGTCCAGCTCTTCGCCCGTGTATTCAGCGCCAGTGAGATAAACGGCAATTGCCGGAAAATCCGCCTCATCAAAAACAGCGGGGCGACCATCAAAAAGCGTCGCCCCGGTGTCATGCTTCTCCAGTGCATCCAGTACGGCTGCACGGAGTTCAGTATGTTTCATCGCTTTATCACAATCCTCAGTTGTTGTTTCAGCGCATAGCTCAGTTCTTTTGGCAGACGTTCTCGCCGGATACGGTTAACGTTCTCATCAAAAGCCTGTTTCAGTGGGACCGCCATCGGAATTTTCACCACCTGAATGGGAAGACGATTACGCTTTTTCCTTCCCTTATCGTCAGTGCCCTTCGCATACCGTGCTTCTGGCAGACGTTGCATAACATGCCAGCGTCCATTATTTAATCGCTGGATGAATGCCCGCTGATAACGATGCTGACCGGCTTTGAGTATGCTGTTCGGGCGATGACCAAGCATCCTGATCCCCAGCTTAATAGCAGGGAGATCACCTCGGTTAACGATAATTTTTGCATTCGGATTTCTGACCGTAGCTCGTTTCAGTCTGGATCGCTCTTTAACCAGTTTTCTCGGCACCCGGGTTTCACGGGCGACCTGAGACGAAGACTGATTAATCGCCGTTGCGGCCACGCGGTTAATGGCCATTGCTGAAGCCGCCGGAATGGCGTTTTTACGAACCCGGCTCAGATTATCAATCGCCTGATCAAGCCCTTTTATCGCCATAATTTCACCCTGCGTTTATCGTCGCCGGTTAACAGCGGGTGGTTGCCCACGGTTGAGCCAGAGATAACAGCTTCCCCCGTCATCCGGAGAAACACGATCCACCCAGAACATCTCGCCGTTAATGGTCAGCGTGTCACCACGCCGCACGGCACGCACCGTATCCGTCCGCACAAATAATGACGGGCTGCTTCCTTCAATACGGACCCCGCCACCGGCAAACCCCAGCGACTCCGGATCGTCAAAAACCCCCTGAACTTCGCTGCCACACTGTGCCCCCGAGGTGAACTGCGCACAGAGCCCCATCACTTCAACGATCGTACTGTCTACCCCGGCGAGGGCAGCATCAAAGGCATTCTGAAAATCACGCATATTCAGCCGTTCCGTGCTGTATCATGGCCGTTGCCAGTGATGATGGCACCAGAACACGCATACCCCGTAACGCCAGCTCAACGGGACGACCTGTCTCCGGGCAATACCCCATTACTTGCAGGCACTTCCGTACCCGGACGGCTTTAACATCATCCGGAGCATCCGTGTTGTTCAACTGCTCACCATCGTCTGTGTGATTTTGATCAGCCCCGCTCTCATCAGAGTGCATAATGCCCTCCGGGGAAACAGCAAGCTCCTCTTCCCACTCAGACACACGTTGAGCAATATCCGCAGCACTCCCCGACATATCCGCCTCGCGCCCCAGCAGGCCAGCCAGTTGACGAAGACGATTCAGATTTTCTTCTTTTGTTGCCATCTCAGCCTCCTGTGAAAAAAGACACGGGGGCATTTCGCCCCCGCTCACGGATTATTTCACCTGTACCACCACAAACTCATCCGGATCCGGCAGCACCATCAGCGGAGCGGACTGCGTCATGGTGAATTCACAGGACGGATCGCCCACGGTCAGCCAGTGTTTCGGGTAACGGGAAGAAGCCACCACTCCTTCAGACAACGCCTGTGCATCCTTAATGGCACCATAGCAACGAATCCCCTCTGCCGCCGTATTCCCCAGCACCAGCATGCCCTCCGGCAGATAACGTTTTTCGGTACCGTCTTCTGCCACATAAGACGTTTTCGCCACCACAATGGCCAGATCGCCGTAATACCCCTTGAAGGACACCACCGCCCCCAGGTCTTTCACTGCCGTTTCGAGTTGTGAATTTGAGCCGCGACGGGTATCCAGTTTTTCGCGGAACAGCTTAAAGCCATTCAGCAGACGCCAGACCGTACCGTCCATAATGGCGATATTCACAAGGCCGCTGGCCTGATCGCAGTAGAGGTCAATATCATGCGTCGGATCAAACGTATCACGGTCCTGCTCAGACCATTTTTTACCGTCAGCCTGCTCAATGTTATTTCCTTCAGAGCGCCCGAAATCCACCTCGACAGTATCAAACTGATCCCCTTCCATGGTGTATTTGCCATACAGCACGGCATTCACCGCCTGCATTTCTTCCACCTGGACAATGGCGTGCTCCTGTTTGAGGTTATCGGTAATGATACGCAGACGACGGTAGGCCGGGTCGTTCAGCTGAGCCGGATCTTCACCAGGAAGGCGCTCAACCGCCTGCTGGTAATTAAATTCGTGTTTGGGCTTGACGTAGCCCGGACGTAACACGCGGGTTTCACCACCGCGATGGCGAAGCACTTTTCCTTCAACGATCGGGGAGACATAGGCCGCCACCGGCGTTTTTCCGGTAATTTTGTCCAGCATCACCTCTTCGGTGTGGAAATTCACCGTACGGCGGAAAAACAGCTCCAGAAACAGCGCACGGAATTTAACTTTTTGTTCGGTATAACCGAGTAACTGGCGGGTCGTAAACAATCCCATAAATCAGTTCCTTTCATTCAGAAATCAGTCAGGCCGCCATGGTGGCCTGATAACGTGTTACGGCAGAGCCGCGTGACTCAGGGCTGTGCCGGCAAAGGCATTTGCCTTTTTGTGTTCATCCACACTGTCAGGCCAGCGGATTGCCTCCGTCGCAAAGGTCCCCGACTTGTAATAGGTCAGCACCGTCTCTGTGCCTTCAAGCGGCAGTACCAGTATGCCAACCGCACTACCGGCTTTCTGTCCATCCCAGACCACCAGTTTCCCGGTGGCTTCATCCAGCATCAGGGGCGTCAGAGCCGGTGTTGCAGAAGAAATCCCGCTGCTGCCTGTGGCGGTATGAGCCGGATCATTACCGGCAAAAATACGTACTTCCGCACGCTGTTCAGTGATGGTTTTCGTCACCATTTTGTTAAAACCTCATATTGATGGTCAGCACTGACTTCATGGCATGGCCATGAGCATTTTCACGTCCGCATCACCGTCTTCTGACGCCTGTGACACGCCCCCCTGGACCGCAGCCGGTGAATGGTTCGCCATGAAATGTTCAAACAGGGCGGTTGTGGATGCAGAGACCGGTTCTGCCTTACCTGATCCCGCAGCCAGCACAGCCCGGGCGTTCTCCACGGTCATTCCCGGGCAGGCCGCCAGTTTTTCAGCCTGCGCTTCTGCCCCTTTTGCCTCATCCAGGGCCATGATCTGATCACGAAGTGAGGGCCCGGCATTCGCCTGCGGTGAGGCAGCCAGGATCGGGCGGGCTTTTTCCACCGTCATCTCCGGCATCGCCGCCAGCGTTGCCGCCAGTTGTTCACGACCTTTCGCTTCTTCACACGCCATAATGCGATCGGCTTCACTCTGCGCGGATGCCACCGGCTGCTGTGGTGCCGCCGCGGCCAGAATCGCCCGGGCCTGTTCAACGCTCATGCCCTGTTGCCCTGCCAGCATCGTGGCAAGCTGTTCACGTCCTTTCGCTTCCTGGCATGTCAGGATCCCCATCACTCGCTGGTTCTCCTGCACGGCGGCTTCCGTTGCAGTTAATTGCGGCATAGTGCCTCCTGTATCATGAGTGTTCAGCGCCGCAGCCATCACGCTGATGGCATCCGACGCATTGATTAATTCATCCGCCAGCCCGGCCTCAATGCCGGACTGACCTTCAAAAACGGCAGCCTCTGTTCCCGTGACCGCATCAACAGACAGACCGGTATACATCGCCACTTTTTCGGCAAACATCCGGCGCGCCGCATCAATCCGCTGCTGCATGTCCTGGCGAACCTCTGCCGGCAACGCTTCAAACTGATTGCCATCCACCTTGTGCGCTCCTGAGTAAATCAGCGTGATATCCACCCCGGCCTGCGCCAGATGACCGGCATAGCTGACATGGCTCATCATCACGCCAATGGAGCCGATACGGGATGTCTGGGTAACCAGCCGTCGGGAGCAGGCCGACGCCAGCAGCATGGCTGCAGAACAGGCCGTGTCATTACACAGTGCCCAGACCGGCTTCTGCTGCCGGAGGCGGTAAATCATGTCAGCGCAGTCAAACGCGCCGGCGGCCTGCCCGCCCGGACTGTCAATGTCCAGCAGTACGCCCCGCACCTGGCTATCTGCCATTGCCTGCTGAAGACAGGCGACAATGCCGTCATAGCCAGTCATTCCGGAAAATGGCCGCATCCCCCCCAGCCGGTGCACCAGCGTGCCGGTCACCGGCAGTACAGCAATACCGTTCACCACCCGGTAAACACGGGCCGGTCGTTTACCTCCGGCCATGTACTCGTCCGTTTCAGCCAGCATTCCGGGAGCATCAAGCTGTACCTGCTGTTGTGGTACCGAAAGACTTGCTGCCCCCATCTCGCGCCCGAGCGCGCAAAAGAAAACCCGCGCATAGGCGGGCTCCAGAAGCAGCGGTTCATTGAATGCTGCGGCAATAATGTGTGAAAGATTACGTCTCACGTGGTGTTGTCTCCTCTTCCGGCCTGCGACTCTCCGCTATCTGCTGCTGATACGCCTGCGCTATCCACACCGGACGTGAGAGTCCGGCTTTTTCCCGCTCTGCAGATTCCCTGACCTGCTGGCGGAAAATGTCCTGATAATCCTCGCCCATCAGCGCCAGCTCTTTCTCATACGTGCTCAGTCCGGCCTCAATGCGCATCACTGATTCCTGAACCTCCTTGAGCCCGTCAATGGCCATTCTTCCGGCTCCAATCCACTCAGCCCGTGACCAGGCTGATCGCGCCTGATAAAAATTAAAACGTGCCCGTGGCGGACGAATAATCCCCCGAAGAAGTGCCTCTTCCAGCCAGCAGGAAAACATCTGCGTGGCCAGCCGGGACGCAATAAATTTTCGCCGCCCCATAAAATAGCGCCACGACTCATTGGCGGATGCGCGGGCACTTGAATAACTGACCTTCGAGTAATCACGGGACAACTGTTCGTAGGAAACGCCAAGACCGGCGGCGATATACCGCAGCAGCGCCTGTTCAAGCGCCGAAAATCCATTGTCTGAATCCTGCGCGGTCTGAAGTTTCAGATCATCACCGGGGAAAAGGTGCGGAATTTTGACACCGCCCAGCGTCACGCTATTCGTGTCATACCAGGTGGAGAACTTCTCCAGAATATTAATAAGCGGATTATCCTTCTGCCCCTGCGGCGCACCGGCGATATATTCAAAGGCCTTTTCGGTATCAAGGTCACTTTCAATCGTCGCTGCATACATCGCCTTCACTATGGCCGACTGAAGCTGTGTTGCCTGCAGGGAATCGAGCATCTTCAGCCGTTCCATTACGCTGTAAAACTGATTGGCCCCACGGGTCTGCCCGTCCTCCACCGGCTCGAAAATATGCAGCATGGCCGGACGCCCGGTGGGAAGTTCACGCGGGATCCGTTCCCATCGTCCACTCCCGGAGAACGGAAAATCATCCTCACAGATATGGTACGCAACGGCACGACCATATCGATCGACCTCCACACCGGCCCGCAGAAAACGGTTCCCCATACCGTGTCCTGGCGTGTCCACCCGTTTCGGACTCACGGCTTTAAAACGCGTACGAAACAGTTGCGTGCTCTCCGTATCCCAGACCGGCTGCACAAAGATTTCGCCGTTAAACGCATGAACGCCCACACCTTCACGGATAAATTCCGTAAACGTGCGTTTCCCTTCCACGTCGATCTCGCCAAACATCCCTTCGGCGTATTCCGACCAGGCCGCCTCCACCTCATCGACAAAACTTTTTGCCGCAGTCTCCCGCATCCCCAGCCAGCGCCAGTTCGGACGGTAGCTGATCAGAAACATATGCCCGACAATATGATCCTTATGCAGGGCCACCGCATTAGCCGCTATCCCGTTATTGCGCACCAGATCATCTGCCCGGGCATTCCCCAGACGCAACGCAGGCAGCAGGGCTGCATCGGCACTCTGCGCCGGTGGCAACCACTCCGCCATTTGCCCGCCAAATCCTGCGCCGCCCCCGTTGTAGCTGAGACTCTCACGAAGCGGAACGCCGTTCACATCAATCAGGACAGGCGTTCGTTTCATAACCTCACTCCCAGCGGACGACGGCGACGTCGGGTTGTCCCCAGTACCGACTCCGCATCATTGATCGCCCGGTTAAGCTCATCCAGAGAAGCCTCCGTATATTCAATTCTGCGACCATCTTTCTGGACAGACACCACCCGTTTACCGGTTAATAAATCAAGGCGCGCCTGACGCAGCGCCTGCAGTTCAGCGACTGTAACCATTCACTCCTCCGGACAGCTTCGCTGCCAGTTCTTTAAGGGTTGGCCGGGGCGTCTCTTCTTCCCGGGATTTTGCCAGTACAGCCAGATCAAGCTGCCAGCGTTGCACGGACACACGTAATGCCGCGTAGGCATACACCAGGCAGTCCAGCGCTTCGTTACGCCGCTTTTTGTTATCCCACAGCAGACGCATCTTTCCTTTTTCCCACTTCTCCACAAGCTCTTCCGCGACCAGTTGCTGCGCCTCTGTCTGCGAAAAAATCTCCGGATCATCAGGAAAACGGATGGCATACGACGTGGCTTCATCCGCAGGCGTGGGCTCGGCTTTCATACGGGCATAGAGAATTTCTTTTGCGGTGTCCGTCCCCACTTCACACAGATAAACGCCCCGCTGATTGCGGGTTTTTGGCATGGTGATCACCGGCTTGCCATAAACAGATGCACCTTTTACCGGCAGCACCCGGAAAACACCGTGTTTTTTTGACCTCTGATAGACAATTTCACCATCGATCCCCCCGGTGTCCCAGCAGACACGGGAAATGGTCATTTCGGTTCCGTCTGCATGGCAGTATTTTTTGTTGATCGCCGCATCCACACGTAACAGCGTCTCTTCCTCATCAGGACGCCCCATAATGATGATTTTATCCACCAGAAAAGCTTCCTCTCCCGGTGCCCATCCCCAGACATACATCTCAAAACGGTTTCGCTGCGAGTCAATGCCCGCCGTCAGATAAACCACCCGGGCAGGCACCGCCGCCGTGTAATGCACGACCTTATCCATCAGTACCTGGTGATCGAGTTTTTCGCCCACGGCCTCTTCCCAGGTCTCGCCCAGCGTGGTGTTCACAAAGGTTTTCAGGCCGTTGGGATCTTTCAGTGCATCCAGCCAGTCATAGACAATCTGTACCCAGGTGGTGAACGGACTGTACGCCGTCCAGATATGGAACGTGATGGAGCGCGGCGGCGGAATTTCATTATCCGCGGCGCTGAAAAACGTCAGACCGTCACGGGTCCACATCCCCGTGTTTTCACAGATCCACCGCCCGTTGCTCTGGTCAAGCTCAGACTGATGGATCACGCAGCCATGATGTTCACAGAGGTAGAAAACGCTTTCGGGGCTGTCCTTCTCCCATTTAAGGCCAAAAGGCGTGGATTCATCGCCAAATTTCAGATACTGCTCCTCCCCACAGTGTGGGCAGGGCACATAAAAACGCATGAAATGCGCCGACTCGTTGGCCGCTTTTTCGATCTGGCAGGTGCCTTTGATTTTAGGCGTCGAGCCGCGAATGGATTTGGGCCATACAGAGCCCTCAATACGTTTATCCCCAAGCAGGGTTGGCGAACCCTCTTTTTCGACATCCGGTTCGAACGAGGAAAGTTCGTCATAGCAGACCACGTCCACGGATTTTTCACGGTAGTTTTTGGCGGCAGCGCCGCCCAGGCACCAGAAGCCCACGCCCGATGAAAAACGTTTCAGCGTGAGGGTATTATCACGATGTTTACGCCCAAACCACGGTGCAAGATCGAGTAAAACCGGCACATCCCTGATCGTGGGTTCCACATGAGATTTCATAAAATCTTCAGCAGCAGAATCCGTGGGCTGGAAAAGAAGGCTGTTGCGTGATTTATGCTCAATAAAATAAGCCTCCACTCCCAGCAACATCTTTGTATAACCAACACGGGCAGATTTAATCAGATTAACAGTGCGGATCCGGTCATTCCCCATGCTGTTCATGATGGCAACCTGAAACGGCAGTGTTTCCCACCGCCCCGGGGTGTAAGATGACTCTTTCGGAAGGTAATAATGTCGATCTGCCCACTGAACTGTCGTCAGAGGGACAGGAATTTTTAGCGCAAGGAGGCCGGTTGCTATCGCTCCTGCAGAATTAGCCGCCCTCAGTTCGTCTGAAATCATCAATCCACCTGCGCACATTCTCACCGGCTTCAGAAGCCACATCGGATGCTTTCGCGATTTCAGTTTTCACAGCATCAAGATGTACGGGTGATATATCAGGGTATTTACGCTGCAGTGTCTGAGGGACACGGACAAGGATCCCTGATATATTCTGTGCCACTCGCTGAAAGATGTAGGTAAATAACTCCGTCTCGAGGACAAGGCCTTCCTCACGAGCATTTTTCAGCTCCTGTGCATCGGCCTGTGCCTTCGTCAGTCGGTAACGTTCGTAATCAATGGTGCAGGGCTGAAGGTCTGATTCGCTGGCAGCCCTCAAATCCTCGATCTCTTTACGGAGTTTTTCGTTTTCAATATCAGCTTCCCTCTGCGCATACCACTGAATGGCAGCAGTTGTATCAAAAACTGATTCAGTCCCTTTCCCTCCACCAGAAACTAGTGGTAACCCCTGACTCTGCCAGGCGGTGATGGTCCTGACATCAACGCCAAAAATATCGGCCAGTTTTTTCTTATTGACGTTCATACACTCCCCCGGGAACCAGAAAGGATCTGAAAATGGCGTTTTCTAACAAAAACAGCCTTTGTCAGATCCTTTTATATTTTTAAAATTCTATTGATAATCAATCAGTTAAAAAGAAGAAGAACGGATCTGATTTTTCCCTAAAAATTTTCATAAATAGCGAAAACCCGCGAGGTCGCCGCCCCGTAACCTGTCGGATCGCCGGAAAGGACCCACGAAATGATAATTATTATCATCTATATAAGGTTTATCACAACATGTGTGTACGCCATCAAACCACGAGAAATAATCAATTATGACGCAGGTATCGTATTAATTGATCTGCGTCAAATTAACGTAAAAGCAACTTCAGATAATACAAATCAGCAACACTGAATATGGGGAAACATTATGTCATCAAAG
>ENA-ORUL01002279-ORUL01002279.1-human-gut-metagenome-genome-assembly--contig:-NODE-2279-length-11157-cov-3.695821_pt1 | contig 11157 bp, 14 predicted proteins | sample MGYA00242084_ERZ509219 | MGnify/ENA primary metagenome ERZ509219 (study PRJEB26280, sample SAMEA2338792) | human gut metagenome | biome: human gut; feature: human-associated habitat; material: faeces...
TCTGGAACACAAATCCAACCAGATGTCCGGCGGACAGATGCAACGGGTAGCCATTGCACGTGCCTTGGTCAACAATCCGGCAGTAATTCTTGCCGACGAAGCGACCGGAAACCTCGATAGCCGTACTTCCTTCGAGATACTTGTACTGTTTCAGAAACTTCATGCAGAGGGACGTACGATTATCTTTGTGACACATAATCCCGAGCTTTCGCAATATAGCAGCCGGAATATCCGTCTGCGTGACGGGCAGGTTATCGAGGATACTGCCAATCCGAAAATTCTGTCTGCCGCCGAAGCACTGGCGGCATTGCCGAAGAATGACGAGGATTAATTAATGTGATAAGGAGTAATGAAGTTATAAGAAGCAATTCATGTGATAAGGAACAATGAAGTTATAAGATGATATGCTTAGAGCATCACGCCAACATTTTACAGTCTCATAACTTTATAACCTTATAATAGCCTTATAATTTCATAACTCCATTAATAACTCCATAACTTTATAAACATGAATGGAACTAATTTACTAAAGATAGCTCTCCGGGCATTGGCGAACAATAAGCTGCGTGCTTTTCTAACCATGCTCGGTATCATTATCGGTGTTGCTTCCGTCATCACGATGCTGGCTATCGGACAAGGTTCGAAGAAAAGCATCCAGCAGCAGATTTCCGAGATGGGATCGAACATGATTATGATTCATCCGGGAGCCGATATGCGTGGAGGTGTCCGGCAGGACCCGTCTGCGATGCAGACCTTGAAGCTTGCCGACTACGAGGCCTTACGCGATGAGACCAGTTTCCTGTCTGCCATCAGTCCCAATGTTTCATCATCGGGACAGCTTATTGCTGGTAACAACAACTATCCGGCTTCGGTGAACGGTGTCGGAACAGAATATCTCGATATTCGCCAACTGACTGTTGAGAACGGAGATATGTTTACAGAAGCCGACATACAGAGCTCGGCCAAAGTGTGCGTGATTGGAAAGACCATAGTCGACAATCTGTTTCCGGACGGAAGTGATCCGGTTGGTAAGATTATCCGTTTCAACAAAATACCTTTCCGTGTAGTAGGAGTGCTCAAAGCAAAAGGATACAACTCCATGGGACAAGACCAAGATGCCGTAGTGCTTGCACCATATACCACCGTGATGAAACGTCTGCTTGCCGTTACGTATTTACAGGGAGTATTTGCCTCTGCCCTCACCGAAGATATGACGGACTATGCAACTGACGAAATCAGTACAATCCTCCGCCGCAACCATAAACTGAAGGCTTCGGATAACGATGATTTCACCATCCGCACCCAACAGGAATTGAGCACGATGCTCAACTCAACCACCGATTTGATGACTACCCTGCTTGCTTGCATCGCAGGTATTTCGCTGGTAGTGGGTGGCATCGGAATTATGAATATCATGTATGTATCCGTTACGGAGCGTACCCGTGAAATCGGTCTGCGTATGTCTGTCGGCGCACGCGGGGTCGACATTCTAAGTCAATTCCTCATCGAAGCCATCATGATTAGTATCACGGGAGGTATCATCGGAGTGATTATCGGTTGCGGGGCTAGCTGGATTGTCAAGAGCGTAGCGCATTGGCCTATCTATATCCAGCCGTGGAGTGTATTCCTCTCTTTTGCCGTCTGTACCGTCACCGGAGTCTTCTTTGGATGGTATCCTGCCAAAAAAGCAGCAGATTTAGACCCGATTGAAGCTATCAGATACGAATAAAGAGCTATCTTTGTCTTTATGAAACAAACCTTTACATCCGCACGTCGTCCCCTGGAGATACTGATACACATTATCAGCTGGGGGATTATGTTCGGTTTCCCGTTCTTCTTCGTTGAACGTGGAAACGGGAACATTAACTGGATGGCTTATATACGCCATTTTGCCGTACCGCTTTCTTTTATGATTGTGTTCTACGTCAATTACTTCTTTCTGGTCCCCCGATATCTTTTTCAGAATCAATCAAAAAGATATATTGTCTACAACATTATCTTGTTGTGTATCATCGGGATACTGCTTCATCTCTGGCAAAGTCTGACATTCGATCCGTCATTTGAGAACAAGCCCAGACGTCCGGGTATGCCTCCGGGATGGTTGTTTTTCCTGCGAGATATGCTAAGCCTTGTTTTCACTATCGGATTGAGTGCCGCTATCCGTATGAGCGCACGATGGACGCAAAACGAGGCTGCCCGCAAGGAAGCGGAACGGAATCGCACGGAAGCCGAACTGAAAAATCTGCGCAATCAGTTGAACCCTCACTTTTTGTTGAATACTCTGAATAATATTTATGCTTTAATCGCATTCGATTCGGACAAAGCTCAACAAGCTGTGCAAGAACTGAGCAAATTGCTTCGATACGTATTATATGACAATCAGCAGACGTATGTCCCGCTCTGTAAAGAGGTTGATTTCATCCGTAACTATATCGAACTGATGCGTATCCGCCTGTCGGCTAATGTACAGATGAGTACTCAATTCGATATTCACCCAAACTGCCAGACACTGATCGCCCCGCTAATCTTTATTTCATTGATAGAAAATGCCTTCAAGCACGGTATCTCCCCTACCGAAGCTAGTTTCATCCACATTCATATTTCCGAGAACGACCAAGAAGTGATCTGCGAAATCCGCAATAGTAATTTCCCCAAGGAAGTGTGGGATAAAAGTGGTTCGGGCGTGGGGTTAGAACAAGTCAGCCGACGGCTGGAGATACTTTATCCGGGGGCTTACACTTGGTCGAAAGGCACTTCACGGGACGGGAAGTGTTACGAATCAAAATTGAGCATTAAGATCAAAGAGTAGAGAGAAAACATTAAGTATAGAATTTTATATTAATAGAATAGTAGTATGGTATTACGTTGTGCAATCGTAGATGATGAGCCTTTGGCTATCGGCCTTTTGGAAAGTTATGCAAACAAAACCCCGTTTCTACAACTCGTAGGAAAATACTCCAGCGCTGTTCAGGCAATGAAAGAATTGCCTGGCGAGGAAGTTGACCTCTTGTTTCTGGATATCCAAATGCCCGAACTTAACGGACTGGAATTCTCAAAAATGGTGGATTCCCGTACCCGTATCGTATTCACTACCGCCTTTGGACAGTATGCCATCGATGGCTATCGTGTCAACGCACTTGACTATCTATTAAAGCCGATTTCATACATCGACTTCCTACAGGCAGCCAACAAAGCGCTTCAATGGTTCGAACTGGTTCAGAAGCCAGAGGAGATAGACAGTATTTTTGTAAAAAGTGACTACAAATTGGTACAAGTGGAATTAAAGAAAATCATGTATATCGAAGGATTAAAAGATTACATTAAAATCTATACGGAAGACGCCTCCAAGCCAATACTGTCCCTTATGAGTATGAAAGCGATGGAAGAACTTTTGCCTTCCAGCCGTTTTATACGTGTGCATCGCTCTTTCATCGTTCAAAAGGATAAGATACGTGTAATAGATCGTGGACGCATTGTTTTTGACAAAACATACATCCCCATCAGTGACAGTTACAAACAGGTTTTCCAAGCATTCCTTGATGAAAGAAGTTGATGATTCCCTATTTTATCGGTAAAAACGAGATTTTTGTCGATTATAGTTTGCCAAAACCTGTTTTATCCCTACCTTTGCAACGAACAGAAAGGGATTGTGAAATTCCGAGAATAGAATAGTTTAGTTAAGTCTAGTTTAGTTTTTGTGTTGATCGGAAGCCTGCAAGCGAGCATGAGCTTCCGATTTTTATTTTATTGATATACAGAATATTAAAAGCACAATCGAACTATTTTTCCTATCAATTAGTAGTCTATAATAGAGAGCAAAAACGTCACTTTTGACGCTATAAAATGGTCGGATTATGGTCGGAAAATTCCCGGATTAGAATCTGATTATAAGTAAATTACAATAGGATGTTAAAAAAATAATGGTCGAAAACGCCATTTTTACCCTAAAAACACAAATTATGGCTACATTAACATTGGTAATAGTTCCCGCAAAAAGGTTATCAGACGGGACACACAAAATAAGAATTCGAGTCGCACACAACTCTGAAACGAGATTCATCACCACGGATATAGTGGTAAGGGAAAACGAGTTTAAGAACGGTAAAATAGTACACCGTCCAGACAAGGATTTTCTCAATACAAAATTACAACAGCTATACAACCTTTATTTCAAGCGATACATGGAACTGGACTACCCTGATTCGCTCACGTGCACGCAATTAGTCAAAATGATAACTAACCCGTTAAACGGAGAAAAGCATCGTAAGTTCGAGGATATCGTGGATGAATATCTGTCCCAAATAGATGAAGAAGAACGTACCAAGACATACAAGCTCTATCGGCTGGCCACAAACAAGTTTATGCAATTCATCGGGAACGGTTCTCTCATGGAACATATTACCCCTATCAGAATGAACCAGTACATATCATGGCTCAAAAAGACAAAGCTGTCAAGCACCACAATCAACATCTACATAACCCTGCTAAAGGTTATCATTAACTATGCTATAAAGATGAGATACGTCACCTACGATATCGACCCTTTCATCACAGCCAGAATTCCATCAGCCCAAAAGAGGGAAACGCAAATCACCGTCGAAGAACTCAAGACAATCAGGGACGCCAATTTAGAGCATTACAATCTCAACGTCACACGGGACATTTTCATGCTTACTTATTATCTTGCCGGCATGAACCTAGTAGACATACTAGCATACGATTTCCGGACGGATGAAATAAACTACATCCGAAAAAAGACCAAAAACACCAAAGAGGGGGACTCCCTGATTTCCTTTTCCATTCCCGAAGAAGCAAAGCCCATTATAAAAAAGTATATGAAAAAGAATACAGGAAAAATCATATTCGGGAAATACAAGAACTATACCTCCTGCTATAACCTGCTGGCCAGGAAAATCAGTCAATTAGGCAAGGTGGCAGGAATCAGGCATAAATTCACACTATATTCAGCCCGCAAATCTTTCGTCCAACATGGATATGACCTGGGAATTCCTCTTAGTACACTGGAATACTGTATCGGGCAATCAATGAAAGAAGATAGACCAATCTTCAACTATGTCACAATAATGAGAAAACACGCTGATAAAGCAATCAGGGAAATACTTGACAACTTGAAAAATGAATAATCACATATAAAATAAATCACTAAGAATTTGCATAATAACCAAATGCTTATTATCTTTGTAGTGTCAAATAAGAGTTCTTAATTTTAATGTTTAACTGATGAAAGATGAAGAAAAAAAAGAATTAGAACAAGAGTATGAGAATTTAAAACTTCTCGCTTCATTTCACGAGGTCTATGGGGTTCCTGAAAATGCCAAAGAACGGGAAGCGCTTATAAATGACATACTCGACCGGATGAACGAAATCCAAGAGAAATTAAAAAAGTTGTAATTAACATCCCTCCCTTCGGGGAGGGACAAACATTAAAAGCTATGATAGATTGGAATGATTGCCTGCCAACAAAAGAAATGCAGGCTGACTTTGAAAGATTCAAAGAACTAAAAAACACAGAAGAAAAAGAAGCTTTCAAAAAGGAAATGCAGGATAAATATAATAAACTACCGAAAGCCCAAAAGGAAGCCTACAAAAAAGCATCTGAAGCTGGGCTAAAAGCAACGGTAAATGCCTGCAATGATTATATAGAAAGAGCGGAAGAAGCCATATTACGTGATAAACTTGGAGAATTGCCCGAAGCAATCTCATTCAGTTATATTGCAAAGAAATATTTTGGTAAAAGTAGAAACTGGCTATATCAGCGTATTAACGGAAATATAGTCAACGGGAAAAAGGCTCGCTTTACTGACAATGAACTCAAAACGTTCCTGAACGCTTTGAACGATGTTAGCGAAATGATTCATCAGACATCATTAAAAATCAGTTAAGCTCTTATTTGACACCATCCCTGCATTTGAGCCGATGCAGGGATTTTTATTGCTTTATCAGAAAATAGTAGTATCTTTGCAACATCAAGATAATACGGACATAATTCGGATTATTTTGGTTTGACTTTGGTGAGGGGGTGGTTCCCCTCACTTTTTTTATATCCACGATCGAACTTTTCACTTATATATTAGTACTATCTTATGTAACCCTTCTTGAGAGTTTGTTGATTCGTGTGTTGTTGATGGGAAGGATTACACAAAGGCAGTCTACTCGGCTGCCTTCTCTATTATCCGTTCTTTAAATAGTCGTCTATGTCATTTTCACTTAGAGTCATTCATTGATATGTGCAATAGTGGATAAACAACTACCAATCCCATATAGAGCACATAAACAGATATTAGTTTTGCTTACCCTATGTCCAGTGTGATATTTACCGCAAAACTGACACTTGTAAGGTTTACGCAAGTGTCCATACTTTGTTAGTCGAAGCGCCTCTGCATTAGCTTCTTCCTTACTATCGATTTTTTCTTTGGGTTTACCATTCCCAGTCTTACAAGCACGCACATTAGGATCTCCTTTTTTAGGTTCATTAAATAATACATAGACACTTTCAATCAATAAGGCTGTACTAAAAAGGACACCGGCTCCATAAAAAAACTTGTTCATTTTTTTAATTTTAAATTATAGAATCCAATAATAAATTAGTCAATAAAATGAATACTATTTTAACACCTGAACCCAGAATACAACTTTTATGTCATATTCTGGGTTCAAATATTATTATATATCCTATTTTATAGGTGTTTCTTATTTGATTCTACATTGTTTCTAATATTAATTTTCAATTGCAAAGGTCGTATTTCTATTTGCAAAAAGCAAATGAAAGACCTAAAATTTCCACATTTTACCACATAAATAAGTTATAACTAACTCCTCCACCAACATACCAACCACCCGGATAACCATATCCAGTTTGCAAACCTAATCCCCAGCGTTTCTTTTTCTGTAAAGGCGGAAGAGTTATAATCTCCTTGTCTCTGTACACCTCCATGAAATCAAGACTGGGCTTATATCCACTGACTATGGCCCGATAATCATCGGTCTCATATTCTTTGCTTGTTATCGGTATAAGTACCGAAATTGAATCACTTTCTACGGTTCTGTCAGTCGTAGTATCTATCAAGATAGGTAAATATACCGTATCGATACGTTTCGGAGTTTCTTTCACCGGTTGGGGTATTGTGTCTCTTACTGTGTCCCGAATATGTACAGTATCTCCCTTAATGTACACCGTTGGTGAATTGTGTGGATGGCAACGTATCCACACAATCACACCAAACAATAGACAAACTAATATCCACGGAAGAGACTTCATACGCCTAGATATTTACAAATACCTTTCACATGAAGAGAAACAATAGTCCGTTTCCCCTCCTCTGACAGCAGGAAATCCACATCTTCTTTGTTATCCTGAAACAGATTCTCCGTCAAAACAGCCGGACACTTCGTATGCTTCAAGATATAAAAACTACTCTCCTTATCTGGATCACCGTCTGCCATATCCTTCCGTATTTTCATTCCAAACAAACATTCTTCAGCAGTAGCATACAGACAGTCAGCCAGCTTATCGGCTTTTGTCTGTCCCACACTGGTCCATGCTTCCCAACCACGTGCTTGCATCCAATTTGAACCATTACCGGCTGCATTGCAATGGATAGAAATAAGAATTGCTTCAGAAGTCTTATATTCATTCACTCGCCTACAACGTTCTGACAAAGGAACATCTATTTCCTCTTTCACGACCAGTTCCGCATCAATACCTAATTTACGCAATTCAAATACTACACGCCCAGCAATTTCACGGGTATAAGAGTATTCCCTTAACCTACCATCCGGAGAACACTTACCCGGAGTATTGCTACCGTGACCGTTATCAATCAATATTTTCATATCTTTCCTCTTTATCTAGTTCGTTTTCGATTCTATCAATAATTCCTTGTACGTGCGTAGGCGTAGCCCGCTTAAATTCAAAACGTATTACATGATAAATTATACGAAACCCTTTGTTTCTAGGATAAGCAATAATCAGATTCTTAAATGCGTTCTGAAGATATACATAAGAAAATACATACGTAATAGTCTTAATAACTAACAATGAGTTCTCACCGTCTCCTATCAAGCTCATAAAGGAGAAGACTACTTCAATGATTATAAGATAGAGGAGAAGTTCGACCAAGGCATTTTTAAACTTATCCCACTTAAAGTTTTTACAACGTATAATTGAAACACCATCAGCCCTCATTCCGCACCAAATATTAAATCCAAACATTACAACTAATGCTATAAGAAAACCTTTAGTCGGCGTTAAATAAGCAAGAAGAGAACTGAACATCGAAACGAAAATAATTCGTATCTGGTCTACATTAAATAACTCATATAACCATCTCATAATATTAATCATAAAGTTACTACCAATATTGAAAACACAGTAATCAGCCCAGGAAGCAAAACAGTAGCTAATGCGTCAAGCCAATCAAAGATGAACCCGCACTTTTTCTGAATGTACTCAACCACTATTGCGGCAATGGCGGTTGTCGTTAAAGAAACAATAGCAGATTCACAGAAACCAATGCCTAATAGAAGGAAACAGAAGGCAAGCATTACAACAAAGACGAACATCCCGGCTTTGACGTGCTGGTCGGTTAGATTGCAAAATCCAATCATACAATACTTTTATACCCATACTCATAGCGTTTAATTATTAATAAAATATTCTGTATGGAACAAATGTATTGAGTATAATAACGAGTTTTACAAAAATGGAAAATCTTGGAAATCAATTCTATGATAAATATCTATAAAACAAGATATTATAATTTTCACTTTTTCCATAAATAAAAAAGGGATGCTTGAAAAGCACCCCTAAAACAACCAACAGATTGAACTATTAATCCGTAAACATATACACGGAAAGATCAACCTTTTCTATTTCGTCAGAAATCGTATCTCCATACATTGTAAGACACACCCGATAACGGTCAATACTTCTTTGAATCTGTTGCAAGGTAGGTTTCTCGGGATATTCCGAACTGGCAAAAGTTACCAGTTCTTCACCATTCTCACTGGTACCAACCACCCGGAAGTGATGACGCACAATCCAGGTTCCGTCCGGCTGTTGCTCGATAGGCTTAGCAATCCCACGCGGTAAGATATTTTTTTGATCCATGTTTTTTGATATGTTTAATTAGTTGTTTTCTATGGTTATATTTATTCTTCAATACAAACTTTTCAAAATGTCCTTCGATATAAACATATTCCCACCATTCAGGAAGTAACATCGCTGCAATTCTACGGCGGATATTGTACGTTGCAAAGTGTTTCATCAGGCCATAATAAGAGTTCATTGTACTCACAAACTTCTCAACATGGGCTTCAGCAAACCCGCTTTCAGCTATTCTATTAAATTTCCTGACAGCGTTATATGTGTTACCAACCACCCTGTCAGATACATAAATTCTACCAGGCAAAATGAACGCCCCTACAAACAAGACTCCTTTTTTATAATGCTGAAGATACAGTTTGCGTGGATGCAACCGTAAAAGGAGTTGTTCTTTCAGGAAGCCATCAAGAAGATGGACTTTGGACAATATTTCTTCCGGTGATTTCACTACGATACAAAAGTCATCAACAAAGCGTACATAATACATGAATCCCAGTATTTCCATCACGAAATAATCATATACAGACGCCAGAAAGTTGGCTATGAGTTGCGACGGCAGGTTCCCGATAGCCACTCCCCTGTCAGGGTCATTATGAAACAGACTTTTATTACTGGGAAGTTTGTCCCACATGGAGACGGGAGAGCGTCTGATACACTTATTTTGTGGACAATGAAAGATAGTAACGGCTAGAAGGTAAAGCAGACATTCAATATCATCGCCTTTATAATTGTCCCTTACGAATATGTTCAGCATTTCCCATACCAACGATTTCGAGATAGACATGAAGAAACTGAACAGGTCATCTTTGAAAATGTACGCATCGGCAGTATAATTCTCACTGACCTCGACTATCATGTTATTCAGATAGTGCACGGCAGACAAGCATCCCTCACCTTTCCGGCAGTTCTTCGAGACGTTCCCTTGTTCCCGAAAACGTTCCTCTAAAATCGGCTCGATACGAAGAGCGATCCAGTGATGGACAACACGATCAATGAAAGCGGCGGCAAAAACCTCCCGATATACCGGGTAAGTCCGTATGAATACTTTTGAAAAGTCCGGTACATATTCACCGTAAATAATAGAATACCATAGCCGCACCAATGCAGACTGATAATCATTATAAAACTCAACACAATCCGTACTCGTTCTTTTCTGCCTGGCACAATCTTCGGATGCTTCGAAAATACTGCTAAGAAGTATGTCATAGATTATATTACCTGTTGCGGCGAGGGGACGAACCCGGTTCGCGTTCTGGCGGTTGTTCGTGTTGACGTTGCCGTTGTTGAAGTTCACGTTCCAACTGCTGGAAGCCGTTGCATCCGCTATCTTAGTCTTTCCCGGCTCATCACCGGGGGGATGCCCAATAAATAATTCTAATTGCTCACTCATAATCCCCTTGGCGATTATGACTCCGGCTTTGCGACTTGTTGCGATCCGTTAGCTTTTTGCCGTTGGAGATCTGCAACCGTTTTTTTGTACCAGCCGGTACTTTGCTTACCGATACTCTCTGCAAGCAGACAGATTTCGGCTGTTTGAGTCAGGCTGGTCAAATGTCGTTCTTCACACACTCTTAGCAGTAATTTCAATGCATCAAACTCACACAAAAACTTCATCAGATAATCTGCACGGTGCTCAAGGTTCATATCTGTATTTGCATAACGGATATATTCGCAACAATGAACGGCAAGCATCATCAACTCCGTACCAAATTCATACCGGAACGCCTTGGGGAATTGTTGCCGGGCATCAATGATAAGGTTCAGAAGCTTATACATCGAATTTGATATAGGAAGGTCTTGTGTAAGTGCCATGTTAATTTTTTAATATTTTAATGTATGTATTAGAGGGCGCAAAGTTAATAACTGTAAAGCAATTAACACAATTTTAGCTCAAAAAAGTGAAACCAAAAAGCCCCTACCGGGGCTTTTATTTAGTTAACCCTCTAAGGGATAAAGAATTAAAGGGATAAAGTGTTTATTGCGGCGAGGGGACGAACCCGGTACGCGCTCTGGCGGGTTCCCATCGGTGTAAC
>ENA-ORUL01002281-ORUL01002281.1-human-gut-metagenome-genome-assembly--contig:-NODE-2281-length-11148-cov-3.250699_pt1 | contig 11148 bp, 9 predicted proteins | sample MGYA00242084_ERZ509219 | MGnify/ENA primary metagenome ERZ509219 (study PRJEB26280, sample SAMEA2338792) | human gut metagenome | biome: human gut; feature: human-associated habitat; material: faeces...
GTGGCCCGGAAAGAGCTGCTGGACCAGCAGATCGCCAATACGGAGGCACAGATCGCCAATACGCAGGCCCAGATCGACCGGTATGCCGCCCTCATCACCCAGACGGAGGCGGAGCTGGTAGAGGCTGAGGAAAAAGAGGCGGCCCAGTACGAGCTGTTCTGCAGCCGGGTCCGAGAGATGGAGAAGCAGGACGAGGTCAGCTACTGGGCGGTGCTGTTCCGGGCCAGCAGCTTTACCGACCTGTTGGGCCGGCTGGACGCCATCAACGAGATCATGAAGTACGACCAGGGCGTCATCGACGACCTCAAGGCCCTTCAGGCGGAGATCGAGGAGAAGAAGGCCACGCTGGAGAGCAGCAAGGCTGAGACCGAGGCCGCCAAGGCGGAGCTGGTCAGCAAGGAGAATGAGCTGAACACCCAGCGCAGCCAGGCCAACGCCGTCATCCAGCAGCTGTCCGCCAACGAGAACGAGACGGAGGCCGCACTGGCAGATCTGGAGGCGGAGCAGGAACGAAATCAGGAATTTTACAATTAGAAATAAGCGTATTTTTTATTATTGATTTATAGAAAGAGTTATAGTATATTTCAATATAGACGTGAAGGGAGAGCCCGAAAACGTATCAGAATGGAGAGTAGTTATGCAGCAGAATCAATCACTTGAGATTACCAAAGTTGCCTTAGATGCGATGGGTGGAGATTATGCTCCGGCCGAGCCTGTAAAGGGGGCTGTGGATGCGGTAAATGCGAGAAGTGATATCAAGGTTCTTCTGATCGGTCAGGAGGACGTGGTTCGTAAAGAACTTGAAAAGTACACTTATCCGGCGGAGCAGATCGAGGTTATACATGCTGAGGAAGTTATTGAGACAGCAGAACCGCCGGTAAATGCGATCCGCAAGAAAAAACAGTCATCGATCGTTGTCGGCATGAATATGGTAAAACAAAAAGAAGCAGATGCTTTCGTATCGGCAGGAAGTTCCGGTGCCATATTAGTCGGTGGACAGGTTATCGTAGGCAGAATCAAAGGAATCGAAAGACCACCGTTAGCGCCGCTTATTCCGACGGAAAAAGGTGTGTCGCTTCTGATCGACTGCGGCGCGAATGTGGATGCAAGGGCATCACATCTTGTTCAGTTTGCGAAGATGGGTTCTATTTACATGGAAAATGTACTTGGAATCAAAAATCCGAGAGTGGCGATTGTAAATATCGGTGCGGAGGAAGAAAAGGGAAATGCGCTGGTAAAAGAAACATTTCCACTTCTGAAAGAATGTACGGATATTAATTTTGTGGGCAGTATTGAGGCTCGTGAAATCCCGCATGGAGAGGCAGATGTGATCGTATGTGAAGCATTTGTTGGAAATGTAATTTTAAAGCTGTATGAAGGACTGGCAGGAACGCTTGTCGGAGCAATCAAAAAAGGCATGATGAGCACCTTAAGAAGCAAAATTGGTGCAGCGCTTGCGCTTCCGGCATTAAAGTCAACATTAAAAGCGTTTGATGCTACTCAGTATGGCGGCGCTCCTTTATTAGGACTGAATGGACTTGTGGTAAAGACGCACGGAAGTGCAAAGGCAGTCGAGATTACCAATTCCATTTTTCAATGTGTGACGTTCAAAGAGCAGGACATCAACGGAAAAATCAGAAAAAATATTATAAGTTCAACGGAACAGGAAGGAATGTAAAGTTATGGAATTTGAAAAACTGAAAAAAATCATTGCAGAGGTATTAAACGTGGACGAGGAAGAAATCACAATGGACACCACTTTTGTGGATGACCTTGGAGCAGACTCCCTTGATATTTTTCAGATTATTATGGGAATCGAAGAAGAATTCGATATCGAGATCGCGAATGAGGATGCTGAGCATATCGTGACAGTTGCAGATGCAGTAGAGCAGATCAAGAATGCTTTAAACTAAATAAAAGATGACGTATGCCCTTGTTGAAGACAAAAGGGCGGTGCGCGATGTACCGTCTCTTGTCAGGCAAGGGCTTTTCCGTTATTATATAAGAAAACAGAGTCTTTTTTATATTTTACTGGATACACAGTAAGGTAGAAAAAAGCCCCTGACCAGGAGGATGAAATGTCAAAGTTACAGGAATTGCAGAACAGGATTGGTTATACATTTGAGAAAGAGGGCTTATTGCGTCAGGCACTGACGCACAGTTCCTATGCTAATGAAAAACACATGAAAAAACATTCTGACAATGAGAGACTGGAGTTTTTAGGGGATGCGGTTTTAGAGATCGTATCGAGTGATTTTTTATACCGCAATTATCCGGATCTGCCGGAGGGAGATCTGACAAAACTCCGTGCGAGTATTGTGTGTGAGCCTACACTGGCACTTTGTACCAGAGAGATGGATCTTGGCGATTATCTGCTGCTTGGCAAGGGTGAAAACCAGACAGGTGGAAGAAAACGTAAATCAATTTTATCGGATGCTTTAGAGTCTGTGATTGGAGCTATCTATTTAGATGGTGGTTTTGAACCGGCAAAGAAGTTTATACATAAGTTTATCCTGACAGATATCGAGCACAAAAAGCTGTTTTATGACAGCAAGACCATTTTGCAGGAAGTTGTGCAGGGCAATTATAAAGAGAGTCTGCATTACGAGCTGATTTCAGAAGAAGGACCGGACCATGACAAACAGTTTTCGGTCGAAGCACGGATCGGAGATAAAGTGATCGGCGCAGGAACCGGACACACGAAAAAAGCGGCAGAGCAGGAAGCTGCCTACCAGGCACTTTTGCTTTTGAAACCGAAACTGTAATTATGCGCAAAAGTCAGCGCAAGAATGAGGTTTAGTATGTATCTGAAAAGTATTGAAGTGCAGGGATTTAAATCATTTGCGAACAAGATCGTTTTTGATTTTCATAATGGGATCACTGGAATTGTCGGGCCAAACGGCAGTGGCAAGAGTAATGTCGGGGATGCAGTGCGCTGGGTACTTGGTGAACAGAGCGCCAAGCAGCTGCGTGGTGCCAGTATGCAGGACATTATTTTTGCAGGAACGGAAAACCGTAAACCACTCAGTTATGCTTATGTTGCGATCACACTTGACAATGCGGACCATAAACTGCCGGTGGATTATGAGGAGGTCACGGTTGCGAGGCGCGTGTACCGCTCCGGGGAGAGTGAGTATCTGCTCAACGGCAATACCTGCCGTCTGAAGGATGTGACCGAGCTGTTTTATGATACCGGTATCGGAAAAGAAGGATATTCCATTATCGGACAGGGACAGATTGAGAAAATTTTAAATGGTAAACCCGAGGAGCGGCGTGAGCTTTTTGACGAGGCAGCCGGAATTGTAAAATATAAAAAGCGCAAGGCGACTGCACAGAAAAAGTTAGAAAATGAACGTGAAAATTTAGTTCGTGTCAATGATATCTTAAGCGAGCTGGAACGTCAGGTCGGCCCGTTAGAAAAACAGGCTGAAAAAGCGCGTGTATATTTAAAGAAAAAAGAAGAATTAAAGACATATGACGTCAACATGTTTCTGATGGAGATGACACGCATTGACGGACAGCTTCATGAAGTGGGCGAAAAATGCGGCATTGCGGAAGCACAGTTACATGAGTCAAAAGATTCTTATGAGCAGGTAAAGACAGAATATGAGCGCATGGAATCGGAGATCGAACAGTTAGAACAGGCAATCGGTGAGGTACGCGAAAATTTAAGCGGTTCCACTGTTTTAAAAGGAAAGTTAGAAGGACAGATCAACGTCTTAAAAGAACAGATCCACACGGCAGAAATGACGGACGAGCATTTAAAAGACAGACTTGATTCCATCGAAAAAGACACACAGGATCGCCTTGCGCAGAAAGATGTTTATGGCAGGGAACGAGAGGAACTGTTAGAGGCATTAGCAGGGATTTCGGAGAGAAAGCAGGCTGCTGAAAAAGAATTAGATGAGCTGCGCAATGGAATGAAAGAATGCAGTGACGGGATCGAACACGGAAAGAGTGAGATCATCGAACTCCTTAACAACAAGGCATCCGTTAAGGCGAGACAGCAGCGTTTTGATACGATGGCAGAGCAGATCAACATCCGGAAAGCGAAACTGACACAGAGACTTCTTGCCAGAAAGACAGAGGAAGAAGATTTAGACAATGTGCTGGCTGCCTATCAACAGGAATTAGATGATGTCAATGAAACGATCCGTGAGTTAAAGGAATCTGCAGCCGCAATGGAAGAAAAAAACCGTGAGTGGCGTAGAAAATATTCGCAGACGAGCCAGCAGTTAGAGCAGGATGTCACCAGATATCATAAAGAACAGTCCAGGTTAGAGACATTAAAAAACATTGCAGAACGCTATGACGGATATGGAAACAGTATCCGCCGTGTAATGGAACAGAAAGACAGACACAAAGGAATTTTAGGTGTCGTATCAGATCTGATTCAGGTTGAGAAAAAATACGAGGTTGCGATCGAGACTGCGTTAGGCGGAAGTATCCAGAATATTGTCACGGAGGATGAAGAGACAGCAAAGCAGATGATCGCGTATCTGAAGCAGAACCGGTATGGGCGTGCAACATTTCTTCCGCTCACGAGTGTGAATGGCAGTGGCGGGTTTAAGAATCAGGAAGCACTGCGGGAGCGGGGCGTGATCGGACTTGCAAGTACCCTGGTGAAAAATGATGCCAGATATGATGGCGTGACGAATTATCTGCTCGGCAGGGTAGTTGTTGCCGAGACGATCGATGACGCGATTGCTCTGGCAAGAAAATACCGCTATTCATTCCGTATCGTAACGCTAGAGGGCGAATGCTTAAATCCGGGCGGTTCCATGACCGGTGGTGCATTTAAAAATACCAGCAATCTTCTTGCGAGAAGACGTGAGGTAGAAGAACTTGAAACACTTGTTGCTTCTCTGCAGAGTCAGATCAAAGAGTCGAGAGACCGCTTAGAGGATATTAAGACGGCGCAGTCACTGTTAGAAGAAGATATGGAAAGCGGCAAGGAGAAACTGCAGGAACAGTACATTCTTCAGAACACGGCAAAAATGAACTTAGACCGCGCCACAGAGCAGAAAAACGAGAGAGAAACAGTTTTTGCCGGTCTGCATGCGGAGCGGGCAGAGATCGAGGAGCAGCTTGCAGAGCTTGAAAACAATAAAGCGCAGATAGCGGCAGAGATTGAGGCTGCAGCGGTTCGTGAAAAAGAGATCGGACAGGAAAACGAGGACTTCCAGAAACGTTTCGAGGAATATCAGACGAAGGAGAAGGAAGCTGCGGAAACTGTTTCAAAGATTGCTTTAGAGGAAGCCGGTATCCGTCAGAAAGCGGAGTTTGCGCAGTCAAATATTTCGCGTATTCAGAGTGAGATCACAAGATTTTCACAGGACAGGGAAACGCTGATCACGCAGGCAGGAGATGCAAAAGAAGAAGCAAAACAGAAGATGGCAGAGATCGAGGAATTAAAAAAGACGATCCTTGCATCGGATGATACGCATGCTGCTTTCGAACAGCAGTTAAAAGATTATACGCAGAAGAAAGAAGAACTGTCAGCTTCACATAAAGGATTTTTCCGGAAGCGTGAGGAGATATCCAATCAGATCTCGGAACTTGATAAGGAAGTATTCCGTCTGAATAGTCAGCGTGAAAAGCTAAATGATGCGAGAGAATACCAGACCAATTATATGTGGCAGGAATATGAACTGACGCTTCACGCTGCAATGGATCTTCGGGATGATACCTATGACGATCTTTCTACATTAAAGAAAATGATTGCACAGATTAGGGATGAGATCCGAAAGCTCGGTGACGTCAATGTCAATGCGATCGAGGATTATAAGGAGATCTCAGAGCGTTATCAATTTTTAAAAACACAGCATGATGATCTGATCGAAGCAGAGAAAACGTTGATCGGAATCATCGAGGAACTTGATACGGGAATGCGCAAACAGTTCATGGAGAAATTTGCAGAGATTCAGAAACAGTTTGATACCGTATTTAAAGAAATGTTCGGCGGTGGAAAAGGTACACTGGAACTGGTGGAGGATGAGGATATCTTAGAGTGTGGTATCCGTATCATCGCACAGCCTCCTGGAAAGAAGCTGCAGAATATGATGCAGATGTCCGGTGGAGAAAAATCACTGACAGCGATTGCACTGTTATTTGCGATCCAGAACTTAAAGCCTTCACCGTTTTGTCTGTTAGACGAGATCGAGGCGGCACTGGATGATTCAAACGTCACCCGGTTTGCAAAATATCTGCACAAGCTGACGCAGAATACACAGTTTATTGTAATCACACATAGACGAGGTACGATGGCGGCGGCTGACCGTCTCTACGGTATCACGATGCAGGAAAAGGGTGTTTCCACACTGGTTTCCGTAAATCTGATAGAAAATGATTTAGACAAATAATGATTGGAACAAATAAGAAAGGCAGGATGTATGGGCGAAGAAAAAAAAGGATTTTGGAGCCGTCTGGTTTCCGGACTCAGCAAGACAAGAGATAACATTGTATCCGGAATTGATTCGATCTTCAGTGGATTTTCCAGTATTGATGATGATTTTTATGAAGAAATTGAAGAAATTCTGATCATGGGAGATATCGGTGTCAACGCGACCGAAGCGATCATCGAGAATCTCAAAGAAAAAGTAAAAGAAAATAAGATCAAGGATCCGGCAGAGTGCAAGGAACTTCTGATCAACAGCATCAAAGAGCAGATGGATGTTGGAGAGACTGCATACCGTTTTGAAAATGAAAAATCTGTGGTACTTGTCATCGGAGTAAACGGTGTCGGTAAGACGACTTCTGTTGGAAAACTGGCTGGAAAGCTAAAAGACCAGGGCAAAAAGGTTGTCCTTGCAGCGGCTGATACATTCCGTGCAGCAGCAGGAGAACAGCTGTTAGAATGGGCAAACCGTGCAGGTGTTGAGATGATCGGCGGACAGGAAGGTGCAGATCCGGCATCGATCGTATATGATGCGGTCGCAGCAGCAAAAGCAAGAAATGCGGATGTACTGCTCTGTGATACGGCAGGACGTCTTCATAATAAGAAGAATCTTATGGAAGAGTTGAAAAAGATCAACCGTATTCTTGAAAAAGAATATCCGGATGCATACCGCGAAACTCTTGTCGTATTAGATGCAACGACAGGTCAGAACGCACTTGCACAGGCGAGACAATTTTCAGAAGTGGCAGAGATCACAGGTATCATTCTAACAAAGATGGACGGAACGGCAAAAGGCGGTATTGCGGTTGCAATCCACTCCGAACTTGGAATTCCGGTCAAATATATCGGTGTCGGAGAGACCATCGAGGATTTACAGAAGTTTGATTCTAATGAATTTGTAAACGCACTTTTTGATATCAAAGATCAGGCAGAACAATAAACAGATGAAGGAGAATGCAGATGTTAACATTAGACAAGTTTGAAGAAGCAAGTGAGAAAGTAAAAGAAGTCACCTTAGAAACAAAACTGGTATATTCAGATTTCTTAAGTGAGCAGACAGGAAATAAGGTATATTTAAAACCTGAGAATATGCAGTTTACCGGTGCATACAAAGTGCGCGGAGCTTATTACAAGATCAGCACACTGACAGAGACAGAGCGTAAAAAAGGACTCATTACCGCCTCAGCAGGAAATCATGCGCAGGGTGTTGCCTACGCAGCAAAATGTTATGGATGTAAAGCTGTCATCGTGATGCCGACAACGACACCTTTAATTAAGGTAAACCGTACCAAGAGTTATGGTGCAGAGGTTGTTCTCTGCGGAGATGTTTACGACGAGGCCTGTCAGAAAGCCTACGAACTGGCAGAGGAAAAAGGATATACGTTCATTCATCCGTTCGATGATCTTGCAGTTGCAACCGGACAGGGAACGATCGCAATGGAAATCTTTAAAGAGCTGCCGCTTGTGGAATATATTTTAGTTCCGATCGGCGGAGGCGGACTTGCAACAGGTGTATCCACACTTGCAAAACTGTTAAATCCAAAGATCAAAGTGATTGGTGTGGAACCGGCAGGTGCAAACTGTATGCAGGCTTCTTTCAAAGCAGGAAAAGTAACGACTCTGCCGAGCGTCAACACGATCGCAGACGGTACTGCGGTAAAGACACCGGGCAGCAAGATCTTCCCATATATCAAAAAGAATTTAGATGATATCATCACAGTAGAAGATGATGAACTGGTTGTTGCATTCCTTGATATGGTAGAAAATCATAAAATGATTGTGGAAAACTCAGGTCTTCTTACGGTAGCAGCGTTGAAACATTTAGGTGTAAAAGATAAGCGTGTCGTATCGATCTTAAGCGGTGGTAACATGGATGTGATCACAATGTCTTCCGTGGTACAGCAGGGACTTATTTTCCGTGACCGTATCTTTACGGTATCCGTGCTTCTTCCGGATAAGCCGGGCGAATTGTCAAAAGTAGCCGCAACGATTGCAGCAGAGCAGGGGAATGTGATCAAGTTAGAGCATAATCAGTTTGTCAGCACAAACCGTAATGCAGCCGTGGAGCTTCGTATTACTTTAGAGTGTTTTGGTACAGATCACAAAAATCAGATCATCAAAGCATTGGAGAAAAATGGTTATAAACCGAAATTAGTCAGAGCAAGTCTGTAGAATTGCGTTTCGGATATCAGAACCGGATCATAAAATGAAAAATGGTTAAAAAATAAGGGATTTCGTTCATTGCAAAACGAAATTCCTTATTTGTTATGAAACAGTATGCTCGTACAATATGTGGTCCGGCGTATGCGGCCAAATAGTCAGTGTCAGGATACTGTGTAAGACTGACCTGTCATATCCAGGCTGTTAATGTCTGCACCGGAGTGATTTACGTGAAGACCAAGATTGAAGCTAGAACCGCCATCCGGGTTAAAGCTGACAGTCACGGAATTGCCGGAAATAGAAGTAGACGCAGAGTATCCGGCAACCTCGACCTGATCGATCGGTGTATTAAAGGAAAGTGTCAGGGCGACATTGCCTGCCACGTTATTCCAGTTCACGGCAACCAGACCTTTTCCGCCACCTGCCCATCTGTCCCATACTCCCATATAGGTTGCGGTTACGGAACCGGCTGCACCGGCTGCGCCGCTTGCAAGATAGATGCCTTCTGTATGTTCAGGTGTCAGATAAATTGCAGGTTTCTGATATTTATTTTTCATGAGAACCTCCATTCCTGCGCATGATTTACGCAAGCAAAAAAGTTTTTATTTTAGGTTTAGCTCATTATAAACAGGGAAAAAAAGTGTTGTCAATACTGTTATAGGAAAAAAGTCATGTTTTAAGAAAAAATAAATACTGGTGTCAAGAAAAAATGCTTGACACCCATTCTTTTTTATGATAATCTATGCAAGGTGCTGATGTGAGAGTACAGATTGGGATATGAGATGGAAGAAAAGATTGAACAGGCGTATCTATATGATTTCTATGGAGAGCTTTTAAACGAACACCAGAGAAAGATATATGAAGATTTTGTGTTCAATGATCTCTCACTCGGTGAAATCGCGGATGAAGAAGGAATCAGCCGTCAGGGTGTACATGATATGGTAAAGCGGTGTACGAAGACCTTAGAAGGATATGAGAGCAAGCTTCATCTGATCGAAAAATTCCAGACCGCAAGAGGTATGGTGACAAAGATTCACACGTTGACCAAAGAGTTCTATAAGAACCATGACGAGGCAGTGTTAGAAGAGATCGAACAGATCTCCAACCAGATATTAGAGGAGCTATAGATGGCATTTGACAGTTTATCCGAAAAACTCCAGAATGTATTCAAAAACCTGAGAAGCAAAGGGCGTTTGACAGAAGATGATGTGAAGGCTGCTTTAAAGGAAGTTAAGATGGCTCTTTTAGAGGCCGATGTCAATTTCAAGGTAGTCAAGCAGTTTGTCAAAGATGTGCAGGAGCGCGCGATCGGACAGGACGTGATGAACGGACTGAATCCGGGACAGATGGTCATCAAGATCGTAAACGAAGAGATGGTCCGCCTGATGGGTTCCGAGACGACAGAGATTGCACTTCGTCCGGGCAAAGAACTGACGATCATTATGATGGCAGGTCTTCAGGGTGCTGGTAAGACGACTACGACAGCAAAGATTGCTGGAAAGTTAAAAGCCAAAGGCAAGAAAGTACTGCTTGCGGCATGTGATGTATATCGTCCGGCGGCGATTGAACAGTTACAGATCAACGGTGAAAAACAGGGAGTGGAAGTATTCTCCATGGGAGATAAAAATACTCCTGTGAACATTGCAAAGGCTGCGGTAGAGCATGCCACAAAGAATGATTTTAATGTGCTGATCATCGATACGGCAGGACGTCTTCATGTGGATGAGGACATGATGGCCGAATTGATTCAGATAAAAGAAAATGTTGCGGTATCACAGACCATATTAGTGGTCGATGCCATGACAGGACAGGATGCAGTCAATGTTGCAAAGACCTTCGATGAGAAGATCGGAATTGACGGCGTAGTACTCACCAAACTGGATGGTGACACCAGAGGTGGTGCGGCACTCTCAATAAGAGCGGTGACCGGCAAACCGATTCTTTACGCAGGTATGGGAGAAAAGCTTTCTGATTTAGAGCAGTTTTATCCTGACCGTATGGCATCGAGAATCCTTGGAATGGGTGATGTGCTGACACTCATTGAGAAGGCACAGAACGAGCTTGACGAGGAGAAAGCCAAAAAGCTTGAAGAAAAGATGCGCAAGAATGAATTTGACTTTGAGATGTATTTAGAGTCCATGAGTCAGATGAAAAAAATGGGAGGTCTTTCCAGTATCCTTGGCATGATGCCGGGACTTGGCGGCGGTAAGATGCCTGAGATTGACGAGGGAGCGGCTGAGAAGAATATGGCACGCACTGAGGCGATCATTTTCTCGATGACAGTCGAGGAGAGACAGAATCCATCATTGCTCAATCCGAGCAGGAAGCGTAGAATCGCACAGGGGGCGGGCGTGGATATCGCAGAGGTCAACCGTCTTGTAAAACAGTTTGACCAGGCGAGGAAAATGATGAAACAGATGCCCGGCATGATGAAAAAAGGTAAAAAGGGAATGTTTAAAGGACTTCCTTTTTAATAAATGAACAGCAAAAATCTAAGGAGGTGAAAGTAATGGCAGTAAAGATCAGATTAAGAAGAATGGGACAGAAGAAAGCACCTTTCTATCGTATCGTAGTTTCTGATTCCAGATCCC
>ENA-ORUL01002283-ORUL01002283.1-human-gut-metagenome-genome-assembly--contig:-NODE-2283-length-11143-cov-2.698052_pt1 | contig 11143 bp, 7 predicted proteins | sample MGYA00242084_ERZ509219 | MGnify/ENA primary metagenome ERZ509219 (study PRJEB26280, sample SAMEA2338792) | human gut metagenome | biome: human gut; feature: human-associated habitat; material: faeces...
TTAGCCAGTACCGGGAGGGCCTTATCATCGGTTCCGCCTGCGAGGCGGGGGAACTCTACCAGGCGCTTTTACGTGGTGTGCCTGATACGGAGATACATAAGATAGTGGATTTTTATGACTATCTGGAAATACAGCCTCTGGGTAACAACGCCTTTATGTTAAAGAATGAAGACCGCTCGGATATTACTTCATGGGAGGACTTGCAGGAAATCAATAAGAAGATTGTAAAGCTGGGAGAGGCATTTAATAAGCCGGTAGTGGGAACCTGTGACGTGCATTTTTTAGACCCCGAAGATGAGGTGTATCGAAGAATTATTATGGCAGGAAAAGGCTTTGATGATGCAGATGACCAGGCGCCTTTATACCTTCGTACAACAGAGGAAATGCTAAAGGAATTTTCTTATTTGGGAAGGGAAAAAGCAGAGGAAATCGTCATTACCAATCCCAATAAAATCGCAGATATGGTAGAGAAAATATCGCCTATTCACAAGGGGAAATGCCCTCCTGTTATTGAAAATTCCGATGCCATGTTAAGGGAAATCTGTTACAGTAAAGCCCATGAAATCTACGGAGAAAACCTTCCGGAAATGGTAGAAGCACGTCTGGAAAGAGAGCTGAATTCCATTATTTCCAATGGGTACGCCGTTATGTATATGATTGCCCAGAAGCTGGTTTGGAAGAGTAACAGTGACGGATATTTGGTAGGTTCCCGTGGTTCTGTTGGTTCTTCCTTTGCAGCTACTATGTCGGGAATTACAGAAGTAAATCCTCTAAGTCCACATTATTATTGTGCCAAATGTCACTACGCAGATTTCGACTCCGAGGAGGTGCGGGCATATTCGGGAAGAGCAGGATGCGATATGCCAGATAAGAAATGTCCTGTATGCGGAGAGCCGCTGGTAAAAGAAGGATTTGATATTCCTTTTGAAACCTTCCTTGGATTTAAAGGAGATAAAGAGCCTGATATTGACTTGAACTTTTCCGGTGATTATCAGGGAAAAGCGCACCGTTACGTTGAGGTTATTTTCGGTGCGGGGCAGACATTTAAGGCGGGAACAATCGGTACGCTGGCAGAGAAAACAGCTTTTGGTTATGTCAAGAACTATTATGAAGAACGTGGACAGAGAAAGCGTTATTGCGAAATCAACAGAATTGTGCAGGGCTGTACAGGGGTAAGACGTACCACAGGACAGCATCCGGGAGGAATTATTGTTCTTCCCATCGGATGGGATATTGAGGAATTTACACCGGTTCAGCACCCTGCAAATGATATGAACAGCGATATTATTACTACGCATTTTGATTATCATTCCATTGACTCCAACCTTTTAAAGCTGGATATTCTGGGGCACGATGATCCAACCATGATACGTATGCTGGAGGACCTTACCGGCATCAACGCCAGAGAAATTCCGTTGGACTCAAAAGAGGTTATGTCCTTATTTAAAAATACAGATGCGCTGGGTATTACACCGGATGATATCAGAGGCTGTCCTTTGGGCTGTCTTGGTATTCCGGAGTTTGGTACAGAGTTCGCCATGCAGATGGTTATCGATGCCAAGCCGCAGGAGTTTTCGGATCTGATCCGTATCTCCGGTCTGTCCCACGGTACAGACGTTTGGCTCGGCAATGCGCAGACTTTAATCGAACAGGGACTGGCAACGATTTCCACTGCGATCTGTACGCGAGATGATATCATGATCTATCTGATCCAGATGGGACTTGACAGTGAGCAGTCCTTTACGATCATGGAGTCGGTTCGAAAAGGAAAAGGACTAAAGGAAGAGTGGAAAGAAGAGATGCGTGCACATGACGTGCCGGAGTGGTACATTGATTCATGTTTAAAGATTAAATACATGTTCCCGAAAGCACATGCGGCGGCTTACGTTATGATGGCATGGCGTATCGCATACTGTAAAGTATATTATCCGCTTGCCTATTATGCGGCATATTTTTCAATCCGTGCGACCGGATTCAACTATGAGATCATGTGTCAGGGAAGAGAGCGCCTTACTTATTTCCAGAAAGATTATGAGCGCAGAAAAGATTCGCTTTCCAAGAAGGAACAGGATGTATACCGTGACATGAAGATTGTACAGGAAATGTATGCGCGGGGATTTGATTTCACACCGATCGATATTTACCGTGCAAAACCGGACCGTTTCCAGATCATTGACGGAAAACTGATGCCGGCATTAAATACGATCGACGGTATGGGAGATAATGCTGCGATCGCTGTGGCGGAAGCGGCAAAAGATGGAAAATTCTTATCCAGAGACGATTTCAGACAGAGAACAAAGGCAACTAAGACGGTCATTGATCTGATGGGAGATTTAGGACTGCTCGGTGATATGCCGGAGTCCAATCAGCTCTCACTGTTTGATTTTGCATAGAAAAAACACAGGGGATAACGGAAGTCCCCTGTGTTTTTTTGAACATAAAACGAACCTGTGGATCCGGTGCAGGATCATTTGTCAGAAGAACCAGTTCCCGGATTAAAGACCTCAACGTCAGACGGATCAGCAATCGGTGTTCGATACATAACGCCGGAAGCAAAATCCCTGAAATAGACATCTGTTTCCGTCGCATTGATGTTGGTATAATTGCCTTCTGCAATCACGGTGTAATCACTGCCGTCGGTTTTCATCCGGCAGAGTGCCGGAGTGCTTGTACTGTTGCGCTGGAAATAAATATAGTTTCCTGTAATGTTATAACAGTCAATGCGGTCGTCGCTGAGTGTTGTGATGGCCGAACTGCCGGAGAGATCTGTGCTTGCAAGTGTATAATTGTTTTCATTGTCCAAGAAAAAGATCGTATCACCGATTACGGCTGGCATGTAATAATTGCCTTTCAGAACGAGCTCCGAGGTGTCAGTAACAGTGTCAAAACGCCAGATATTGTGATCGTTTGATACGCCATTGAAATAAATGTACTGTCCGACGACGGAGCATGGACGGTACGGTGTCTTGTCTACCTGATGACTGTCTGCCCCGTCGATGCCGACTTCATAGAAAGTGGTAAAGTCTTTGTCGTCATAGTGAAGGTAATAAATTTTATTTCCGACTAAAGAGGCGTAAAGACTCGCGGAAGAATCAAGGAGAATGCTCTTTTTATGTTTGCTGCGGTCAAGCCGGCAGAGACTGTCTGTATTGATCGTCAAAAATGAAAACGGTTCGGTAAAAACCGGATTGTTGCGCACATAGTAAATATAATTGTCATCTGCATTGATAAAGGTGGCAACATCATCAGAAATCTTTGTAAGGTCTGAACCGTCGCTGTTCATTGAGTATAGTTTGCTGCTGTCGGAAGGGTTTGCAAAATAAATCGTACCATCAGCTGCCGTGCAGAAGATGCCGGCATTGTAGAGATTGCCAGCCGTGTTGCCGTTTATGTAATCGTCATTGAATTTTGTCTCGTTTGATTTGTGGTGGTAGACACCAAAACCGACACCGGCGGCGAGTACGAGGATAATTAAGAGAATCGTGATAACTTTTTTCATAAGGCCTCCATTCTGAGAGCATTTTATGCTGACGTGACAATGTGTTTGATTTGCTTCTCATCTGTGTTTATTATAGCATTTTCAGAGCACGAATACTATATTTTTCATATGGAATATGACTTTTTCTGCCCTTGATTTTGCTACGTTAATGTAATATAGTAGAAGTAATACTAAAAATAAAGGTGGAATCCATGAAAGATTTAAAAGAATTAAGAGACCAGATTGATGTCATTGACAGACAGATCGTAGATTTATATCAGGAGAGAATGGAGATTGCTGCGGGTGTTGCAGAATATAAGATCAATACCGGCAAAAAAGTATTTGATAAAGAACGCGAAGATTCAAAACTTGCAACGCTGACAGCACTTGGCAAAACAGATTTTAATAAACACGGGATCCGTGAATTGTTTGAGCAGATTATGTCGATGAGCAGAAAACGCCAGTATCAGCTTTTGACAGCGCATGGAATGTATGAAAAACCGGATTTTACAGAAGTGGAAAGTTTAGATTATCACAATGCGCGTATTGTGTTTCAGGGGACAGAGGGTGCGTACAGCCAGCTTGCATTGAGAGAGTACTTTGGAGAGCAGACGGACAGTTATCATGTGGAAACCTGGCGTGATGCCATGGAGGCGATCAAAAACGGAGAGGCAGATTATGCGGTGCTTCCGATTGAGAATTCTTCAGCGGGCATCGTATCTGAAAATTATGACCTGATGGTAGAATACGATAACTGCATCGTCGGGGAGCAGATTATCCAGATCAATCATGCACTGCTTGGACTTCCGGATGCAGAACTTTCCGATATCACGGATGTCTATTCCCACCCGCAGGCACTGATGCAGTGCGGCAGATATCTTGAGAGCCACCGGGAATGGGAAAAACATAGTCTGAAAAATACTGCCATGGCGGCAAAAAAAGTAAAAGAGGACGGCAAAAAACATAAGGCGGCGATCGCAAGCAGCCTGACTGCTGATATCTATGGACTGAAAGTGCTGGATGAATGTATTCAGGATAATAAGATGAATGCAACCCGTTTTATTATCGTATCCGGCAAACGCGTTTTCACTTCAAAGGCGGAAAAGATCAGTATCTGCTTTGAAGGTATGCATGAGAGTGGTTCCCTTTACCATATGCTGTCCCATTTTATTTACAATGGCATCAACATGAACCACATTGAATCAAGACCGGTACAGGGGAAAAACTGGGAGTACCGTTTCTTTGTCGACTTTGAGGGTAATTTAAATGATGCAGCAGTGCAGAATGCCTTAAGAGGTCTGGCAGAGGAAACGCTTGGACTTAAGATTCTTGGAAATTATTAGAACGAAAGAAATGTGTGGAAATAAGATTTGCACACGAAGAAATGGAGCAAAACATGAAAAGTACAAAAAACCTGATCTTATATAAAAACTTTGAAAATGGAAAATTATTTTATAACATGGCATGGATCATGGAAAACTATGAGAATGAATATTATAACAGAGAGGATATCGAGGCACTGCTTTACGAATGTTTTAACCAGTTGTCCGAACTTGCAGTAAGTCATGGATTTAAAGGAAATCTCTGGCATAATTTTATTGCATTTATTCTGGTCAATAACGAGAACGCATACAGCCGTGGGTGTGAGATCCGGGGTGGTATGGAAGGCTCCGTCAATCAGATTGCACTGCATGATTTTAAGATCATGAAAGATTTATTTGATTTTGATTTTACAGAGCTGGCAAAAGATTATGAGATCGACTGCATGGATGCACTGCTTCATTATGAGAGTGCAGGCGACAGCGGAAAGCTTTTTAATAAAAGAATCCGTGACCGTATCTGTGAACTGACAGTAAAACTAGAGCAGGCGGCAGATGCAGGTGATTTTAAGGATGCTGTTACAGAGTTCTACGGAGAATTTGGTGTTGGAAAATTAGGCTTACATAAAGCATTTCGTGTGCTGCATAAAGAGGATGGAGCACAGATCGTACCGATCACAAACATTGCACATGTAAAATTAGATGATCTGGTCGGATATGAGATCGCAAAACAGAAACTGATCGACAATACAGAGAGCTTTGTCCGCGGAAAGGAGGCAAATAACTGCCTGCTTTACGGAGATGCAGGAACAGGAAAGTCCACCAGTATTAAGGCAATCGCCAATCAGTATTATGACAGGGGACTGCGTCTGATCGAGGTGTACAAGCATCAGTTCTGCGACTTAAATGATGTGATCGCACAGATCAAAAACCGCAATTACAAATTTATCATTTATATGGATGATCTGTCATTCGAGGAATTTGAGATCGAGTATAAATACTTACTCAAAGGCTATGACTTTGCAGGCAAAAAAGGACTTGAGAAGAAACCGGACAATGTTTTGATCTATGCAACCTCAAACAGACGTCATCTGATCCGCGAGACATTCTCCGACAAAGAGGAAGTGAGAGAGGACATGCATACTTCCGATACCGTACAGGAAAAGTTGTCTCTGTATGCAAGATTTGGCGTTTCCATTTATTTTGGTGCACCGGGCAAAAAAGAATTCCAGCATATCGTGGTATCCCTTGCAGAGAAAAACGGTATCACCATGGATGAGGAGACACTTCTTGCCGAGGCAAATAAATGGGAACTTGCCCACGGCGGACTCTCCGGAAGAACAGCACAGCAGTTTATTAATTATCTGCTTGGAAAACAGGAATAACATGTACGCATGAAGCAGGAGGATAAAATATGGCAATTCATACATTTGCAGCGATTTATATCGGCTCTTATGAGGTGAGCCTGAAAATTTTTGAGATCTCTGCCAGAAAAAACATCCGCAAAATTGATTATATCAGAAGCAGGATCGAGCTTGGGCGGGATGCGTATTCACGCGGTGTGATCGGATATGAGCTGGTGGAAGCACTCTGTGACACGTTAGAGCAGTTCACGAAGATCATGAAAGAGTATCAGGTGGATGGCTACGAGGCATATGCGGCTGCAGCACTCCGCGATGTGAGCAATGAATTGTTCATCTTAGACCAGATCCGCATCCGTACCGGACTGACGGTACATGTTTTAAGCAACTCGGAACACCGCTTTATCAGCTACAAATCGGTTGCGATGCGAAGTGAGTTTGAGGAACTGATCAAAACGGGGGCAGCAGTCGTGGATGTCGGTGGCGGCGGCATGCAGATCACAATCTTTTCAAAGGGCAAAGTCATTACGACACAGCATCTTGGACTTGGCACCATACGCATGCAGGAACAGCTTGCAAAAAAAAGCTGCAGCTTAGAGCAGTATGAGCTGCAGATTGAAGAACTGGTAGAAAAAGAGTTAAATGTGTTTATGGCAATGTTCACGGAACAGGTAAAAGTGAAGAATCTGATCATAATCGGAGATTATATCATGGAGGTTGCCGGAAAAGTCACCGGGAAGAAACATGAAAATCTGATGGAAACCAATGATTTTCTGGCATTTCTGGATGATCTTGACAAAAAAACTGTGGAACAGATTTCGGAAGAATTAAATTTATCAAATGAAAATGATTCCCTGATCATTCCGTACATGATCATTTTTAAATGCATGGCGCGCAAAATGAAAGCCGAAAAAATCTGGGCACCGGGTGTCATTGTGAGCGATGGTATTGCATATGATTATGCACAGAAGCATAAGCTATGCAAACCGGTCCATGATTTTGATGCAGATGTCATCTCGGCTGCAAGGAATCTGTCCGCCCGCTATATGAGCTACTCACCGCATATTGATGCACTGACACAGATGGCAACGCTGATTTTTGACACAATGAAAAAAATCCATGGACTGGGAAAGAGAGAGCGGCTTTTACTTCAGGTGGCAGCAATCCTGCATGACTGCGGAAAGTATATCAGTCTTGCAAACGGACCGCTGTGTTCCTATGACATTATTATGGCGTCGGAAATCATCGGTCTTACACATATGGAACGTGAGATCGTGGCGTATACGGTTTTATACAATACCTATCCGCTGCCGGCCTATGAAGATTTTGAGAGTGATATCAGCCGTGAGAGTTATGTTGTCATTGCAAAACTTTCTGCAATTTTACGCGTATCCAATGCGATGGACCGCAGCCATAAGCAGAAATTCAAAAATGTGCGTGCAGCAGTAAAAGGAAAAGAACTGGTGATCACAATCGAGACAGATGATGATATCGCACTGGAAAAAGCACTGTTTGATGCGAAGGTTTCTTACTTTGAAAACATATTCAGCATAAAACCGGTGGTAAAGGAGAAACGTGTGTATTAAATGGAGGACACTATGGAAAAAGAAAAAGATTTTAAAAATCCACAGTATTACGAAAACAGAGAATTAAGCTGGTTAAAATTTGATAACCGCGTATTAAATGAAGCACGCGATAAGAGTATCCCGCTTTTGGAACGCCTGAAATTTGTCAGTATCACTTCCTCAAATCTGGATGAATTTTACATGGTGCGTGTTGCTTCCTTAAAAGATATGGTACATGCTAACTATAAGAAGAAAGACATTGCCGGAATGACGGCTTCAGAACAGCTTGCTGCCATCAACGAAAAAACAAGGGAGATGGTAGATCTGCAGTACAACACTTATAACAGGTCGCTGCTTCCGTTACTTAAGAAAGAACAGATCCATATTATAGATGCGTTTGAAGATCTGACTGAGGAACAGAAAAAGTTTGTGGACCGTTATTTTGAGGAAAATGTCTATCCGGTACTGACACCGATGGCGGTAGATGCATCGCGTCCGTTTCCGCTGATCCGCAATAAGACGTTAAATATTGCGGCACTTCTTTCTAAAAAGAATACAAAGAGCGAAAAACAGGAACTGGATTTTGCAACGGTACAAGTTCCGGGGGTCCTTCCGAGACTGGTACAGATCCCGTCAGAGGAAGAAAATGCAAAATGTTTTATTCTGTTAGAGCAGATCATCGAGAAAAATATTGACAAACTGTTCTTAAATTATGAAGTGCTCTGTGCTTATCCGTACCGTATCATGCGGAATGCCGATCTGACGATCGATGAGGACGAGGCGGAGGATCTGTTAAAAGAGATACAGAAACAGTTAAAAATGAGACAGTGGGGAGAAGTGATTCGTCTTGAGGTGGAGAGTGGAATTGACAAACGCCTGCTGCGTTTCTTAAAGGATGAACTGAAAGTTGCAGAAGAAGATATCTTCTGTATCCAGGGGCCGATCGATCTGACATTTCTGATGAAAATGTATGGACTTCCCGGCTGTGATCATCTGCGCTATAAACCGTATACGCCGCAGAAAAATCCAAAGATCGAACCGGGAGAAAATATCTTTGAATTGATCCGGAAGGGCGATATCTTCTTACATCATCCTTATCAGACCTTTGATCCGGTCGTTGATTTTATCCGTCAGGCTGCATCGGACCCGGATGTCCTTGCAATCAAACAGACACTTTACCGTGTCAGCGGCAATTCGCCGATCATTGCATCTTTGGCACAGGCAGCGGAAAATGGTAAACAGGTATCGGTTTTAGTGGAGTTAAAAGCACGTTTTGATGAGGAGAATAACATCGTCTGGGCAAAAAAACTTGAACAGGCAGGCTGCCATGTCATCTATGGACTGGTGGGTCTGAAAACGCACAGTAAGATTGCGCTTGTTGTCCGCAGGGAGGAGGACGGTATCCGCAGATATGTTCATCTTGGAACCGGAAACTATAACGATTCAACGGCAAAATTATATACTGACTGTGGAATTTTTACCTGTAACGAGGCGATCGGCGAAGATGCGACAGCGGTATTTAACATGCTGTCCGGTTATTCCGAGCCGCTTTCCTGGAATGAACTTTCCCTGGCACCGATCTGGCTTCGTAATAAATTTATGAAACTGATCGGCAGAGAGACAGCACATGCGAAATGCGGACAGCCGGCACGCATTGTCGCGAAAATGAATTCGCTCTGTGACCCGGGGATCATTGCGGCACTTTATGAGGCATCGGCAGCAGGGGTAAAAATTCAGCTGATCGTGCGTGGTATCTGTTGCTTAAAAGTTGGCATCAAGGGTGTGAGTGAAAATATAGAAGTGCGCTCGATTGTCGGAAATTTTTTAGAGCACAGCAGAATTTTCTGGTTTGAGAATAACGGGGCAGACGAGGTGTATATGGGAAGTGCGGACTGGATGCCGCGTAACTTGGACCGCCGTGTTGAAATATTGTTCCCTGTTCTGGATGATGAGGCAAAAAAATCTGCAAAACACATTCTCGAAGTTGAATTATCTGATAATACAAAGGCTCATCTCTTGAAATCAGATGGAAATTATGAGAAAATTGATAAAAGAGGAAAAGTTTTAGTCAATTCACAGATGCAGTTCTGTGAGGAAGCGGTTGCAGCAGTTCCGAAACAGGATCATGTGTACCGGGAACGGGTATTTATTCCGGCGGAACCTGCAGAATAGCAGTATTTTACCGATAAGAAGGGGAGAGGTTTATGAATCACAAAATTTTATGTGTGGATCTGGATGCCACATTATTGTGTGATGATAAAAGCATCACGCAAAAAAACCGTGAGGCTATCCACAGAATGTTAGAGGCGGGGCATTACATAGCACTTGCAACCGGAAGACCGGTTGAAACAGCAAGAGAAGTTGCAAGAGAACTGGGGTTAAACACACCGGGCTGCTATATGATCGCATTTAATGGCGCAGTACTTTATGACTGCGCAGCAGACCGTGTACTGTTAAAGCGTTCGCTGCCGATTGAGATTGTGCAGGAACTTTTTGATAAGGCAAAACGTGCGGGCCTGTATGTGCAGACATATAACAGCACGGATCTTATTACCACAAAGCATACGAAAGAACTGGATTACTATGTGAAACAGGCGCGTATTTCTTATAAGATATCACCAAATATCCTGGATGCTTTAGAGGAAGAACCACAGAAGGTTATGCTGATCTCATTAGATCAGAGAGACAAGTTAGAACGTTTTCAAAAGAAAAATCTGAACTGGGAAAAGGGAAAATGTAACAGCTTTTTTTCCAGCAGTCAGTATTTAGAGTACAGTCCGAAAAATACAAGCAAGGCAACCGGTATTTTAGAACTGACAAAGATCCTTAATATGCCGATGGATGCGACGGTTGCGGTCGGGGATGAGGATAATGATGTGCCGATGATAAAGACGGCCTGTATCGGGGTCGCAGTGAAGAATGCAACAGAAAAAGCAAAGGCGGCAGCGGATTATGTCACAGTAAATGACAATAATCATGACGCCATTGCCGAGGTGATCGAGAAATTTATTTTATAGGACAGACGTTTTTTACAATCCATGAAATGGTGTTACTTCCCGGCGCGCGCTTTGATATCGGTCAGGACAGAATATGGAATATAAAGATGCCCACGTCCGGTTCCAAGCTTTATGGCAGGTTTGTTTTCACCATGGAAATCAGAACCGCCGCTGATGAGCAGTTTGTTTTCTTTTGCAATGCGTTTGACAAGCTGTTCTTCCCCGGTGGTATAGGTAGAGTAGATTGCCTCGATGCCATCAAGTCCCACAGTTTTTAAGTCATCAATCAGCAGCTGCAGCTGTTCTACACCCAGATGATAAAGCAGCGGGTGTGCAAGGATGGCAATCCCTCCGGTTCTTTTGATAAGGGAAACGGCTTCCATGGGAGATACTTTAAAACGTCCGACCTAGCAGTGCTTGGAGG
>ENA-ORUL01002291-ORUL01002291.1-human-gut-metagenome-genome-assembly--contig:-NODE-2291-length-11109-cov-3.318980_pt1 | contig 11109 bp, 8 predicted proteins | sample MGYA00242084_ERZ509219 | MGnify/ENA primary metagenome ERZ509219 (study PRJEB26280, sample SAMEA2338792) | human gut metagenome | biome: human gut; feature: human-associated habitat; material: faeces...
CACAGGGGCCTGGGCTGAAAAGAATTAGGTTGGAAGTCGGTCGGAGGCGGGCGGGCATTACGTTTGTCGCGAGTTCCGCATGCAAAGAAGGCCACTTAATGTGGCCTTCGTCTTGCATAGGACTGTAGAGCAGCAAACGTAATGCCCGCCCGCCTCCGACCGACGGTCGAGTGGACTACTTTGCGGCGCCGGGGATGCCGTGGGAGGTTTTGGCGGTTTTGGCTCCGTTTACGATGGCAGTTTCCAGGGCCCTTACTGCGAGCATGCCCAGCAGGTCTAGGGGAACGGTGGCGCTTGCCTGGGCGCCCAGTTTGCCGCTGGCGAGGGTGTAGATAGTGTCGCCGTCGTTGGTGGTGTGCGTGGGACGGATGGCGTGTGCGTAGGCGTCTGCAGCCATCTGGGAGACCTTGGTGGCTTGTGCCTTAGTGAGTTCCACGTTGGTGACGATGCAGCTGATGGTGGTGTTGGTGCGGTCGAGCGGCATCTGCATGGATCCGGCGGCGGCAAAGGCTGCGAGTTCCATGTCGACGATCTGGTCGCTATCGGCTGCGGCGCGCATACCGGCGACCCACTCGCCGGTGAAGGGGTCGACAACGTTGCCGCAGGCGTTGACCGAGACCACGGCGCCCACCTTGATGGGGCCGAGCGCCACGGCGGCAGCGCCAAGGCCGGCCTTCATGCAGGTAGCGGGGCCCATGAGCTTACCCACGGTAGCGCCCGTGCCGGCGCCTACGTTGCCCTGTTCGAGCTTGGTGGGGGTGTTGTCGAGTGCTTCGCGCACGGCGGCGATGCCGGCCTCAATGTCGGGGCGAACGGTGGGGTTACCAAAGGCGAGGTCGAAGATACAGCTCGAGCACACGATAGGCACCTGCGTGGGGCCGACGGGAAGGCCGATGCCGCGGCTCTCAAGCTCGCGAGCGACGCCGCTTGCAGCCTCGAGGCCAAAGGCCGATCCGCCCGAAAGGCAGACGGCGTGGACCTTGTCGACGGTGTTCTCAGGTCGCAGCAGGTCGGTTTCGCGCGAAGCGGGAGCACCGCCGCGAACGTCAACACCGCCGGTGGCGCCCTCGGGTGCCACGATTACGGTGCAACCGGTGCCGGCCTCCTCGTCCGTATAGTTGCCATAGCAAAAGCCATCGACATCGCAGACGTCAATGGCCTCGAGCAGTGTATCCATGTTTAACTCCTATCGGTTTTCCGCCGCGCCTTGTGCCCGGTCGGGATCCGTACGGTACGCCAAAATTGTAGGCGCTGGGGGACATCCGGCGCCAGATGCAATTACGAGAGTTTTTGAATGGCACGTGCGACGCGGGCGATGGGTAGGCCCACCACGTTATAGAAGTCGCCCGAAATATCGTGCACGAGCATGCGGCCGCCTGTGCCCTGGATGCCGTAGGCGCCTGCCTTATCCATGGGCTCACCAGAGGTGACGTAGTGCTCGATCTGCCCGTCGGTAAGCTCATAGAACGTCACGTCGGTCACATCGACAAACGACAGGCTCTCGGCGGCATGCGGGGCGGCAGTATCGCCTGCCTTAACGATGCAGACGCCGGTTGCGACCTGGTGCGTGCGGCCCGAAAGCTCACGGAGCATGGTGCGCGCCTCGTCCTCGGTTGCCGGCTTGCCCAGAATCTTGCCGTCAAAGGTGACGATGGTGTCGGCCGCGACCGTCAGCTCATTGGGCTCGGCATACTCGGCAGCAACGGCAGCCGCCTTGGCGCGTGCCAAGCGCTCGACAAGTGTGAGCGGGGCCTCGCCGTCGAAGGGAGTCTCGTCGATTTCTGCGGGAATCACGCGAATGTCATACCCTGCCTCGCGCATCAACTCGATGCGGCGCGGTGATTGCGAAGCCAAAATCATAGTTGGATGCCCTCGGCGACCTTCTCGACAGCCTTGTCGCCGGCGAGCGTGCGCAGCAGTTCAAGCGCAAAGGGGAGCGACTGGGCCATGCCGCTGGCGGTGATGATGTTGCCGTCTTGCGTAACCTTCTCGCCGGTATAGGCGCCCTCGGGGAAGCTTTTCTCAAAGCCAGGGAAGCACGTGGCATGGTGCCCCTCGAGCAGGTCGAGCTCGCCCAGGATAAACGGGGCGGCGCAGATGGCGGCGACGTGCTTGGTCGCGGCGAACTCGCAGACCACGTCGCAGACGCGCTGATCTGCGCGCAAGTTGGTGGCACCGGGCAGGCCGCCGGGCAGCACGACGCAGTCGTACTCGTCAAAGTTGATCTCATCAAAGAGTGCATCGCAGGTCACGGGGATCTGCAGCGAGCTTACGACCTCACGCGTGGGCATAATCGAGACGAGCGTGGCACGCACGCCGCCGCGACGCATGACATCGACCATGGTCAAGCATTCAATAGTTTCAAAGCCATCGGCGGCGAGAACGGCAACGCTGGGCATGAGGGTTCCTTTCATAGGCGGCATACAATTAGCCGTCTTATACCCCGAAGACCTCCGCTTGCCACGCTCGATTTCCCAATGATTTTTCTGAGCAATGATTAAGTGGCTAGTTGCGCTTGAGGTGGACGACGGTCTCGCAGTGGAAGGTTTGTGGGAACAGATCGACTGGCGTGATCTTTACGGGGGAGAAGGTGCCTTCTTCGACAAAGCGTTTGAGATCGCGCGCCAGGGTGGCCGGGTCGCAGCTCACGTAGGCGACATCGCGGGCACTCGTGCTGGCGATAAGGTCGATCGCCTCGGGGGCGAGGCCTGCGCGCGGCGGGTCGACCACCAAGATGTCGGCATCCTGGTCGGGGAACTCGCGCACCGCGTCTCCGCCGATGACGTCGACGTTATCAAGCTTGTTGATTTCCAGGTTACGGCGTAGATCGCGCACGGCGGGGCCGTAGGCCTCGACGGCAGCGACAAAGTCGCAGCGGCGGGCGAGCGGCAGGGTAAAGGTGCCGGCACCGCAGTACAGGTCCACGGCAAGCTCGTCTTCCTGCGGGTCGAGCGCTTCCATGACAAGCTCGATCAAAATCTCGGCACCCTTGGTGTTGACCTGGAAAAAAGACGGGGCAGACAAGCGCATCTGGCCATCGGCGATGTTCTCGGTCCAGGAGCCCTCGCCGGCGAGCATCTCAACCTTGGAGACGCGACGGGCCTTCTTCTCGCCTTTGCTCATCACACGCACGATGCTCGTGGGATGAGCGGCGTCCGCCAGCACGCGGGAGACTTGCGAGCGCGGAAAAGAGCCTGTGGGTGTCCAGAGTGCGACCTCGAGTGCCTTGGTGCGGCGTGATGCGCGAATGCCCACGCGTTCGAGCCCTAAGTCATGGCCGCCGCTTAGATAGTTGAGTGCGCCGACGACCGATTTGAGCGCCTTCGGGAAGCGCTTATCGAACAGCGGGCACGCATCGACGGTCACGATTTTGCTGGGGTCGACACCGTGCATGCCAAGGCGCACGCGACCGTTGACGACGGTCGGTTCGAGCTCGATTTTATTGCGGTAGCCCCAGTCGTCCTTGGTGTGGCAGATGGGCTGTACCAACTTATCGACCTGCTCAGGAGCGAACTTGCCGATGCGCTCGAGCGTGGAGCGCAGGTTTTGCTCTTTGGCGGCAAGCTGTGCCGTGCGTGAGAGATTGCCCCACGAACAACCGCCGCAGATGCCAACGAAGGGGCAGGGGGGCTGAATGCGATCGGGGCTCGGCTCCAGAATCTCGGTCGTGCGGGCGCGCATGAACGACTTGCCGTCCTGTACGACCTCGGCTTCGACGGTGTCGCCTGCCACGGCGCCCTGCACAAAGACGACCTTGCCGTTGTCGGCGTGCGCCAGCCCGTCGGCGCCGTAGGTCATCGATTCTATAGTGAGCTTCATATTCCTGCCTGTCATTCGCGTTGTTGTCCGCACCATGGTAGCAGGGAAAAGCGCCCCGCATCCGAGGCTTTCCTCAAATGCGGGGCGCTTCTACAAACTGCTTCTACAAACGACTATTTCGTCTTGCCGGTAATGAGCGTCTTAAGACCCAGGCCGATCAGACCCAGGCCCATGCGCACGCGACCGGGGCGATGGCGCTCGATGGCCTTGGTCTTGCCGGCGGGCTTATCGCGACGGGCGCTCGTCTCGGGTGCGGGCTTGGTGACCTGCGGCTCGGGCTGAGGTGCAGGTGCGGGCTTTGCCTCGGCGGTGGGCTCCGGAGTCGCAGTAGCGGGCTCGGGCGCTTTCTCCACGGCGGGCTCTGCGGCAGCCTCGGGCTCATTCACCGGGGGAGCTGCAATCGCTTCCGGTTTGGCAGCTGCCCCGTGTTCAACCTCGGCCTGAATGGCCTCCTCGGCCACACGTTCCTTCTCCTGTGCGCGCTGCTGCGCGGCGGCCTCGGCGTTGCGATAGGCACGCTCCAGTAGAGCTTCCTGCGAGTTGAAGGGTTTCTCACCTTCTGCACGCTCCACGGGGACCCAGGTGCCGTGGCTCGTGAGGCTGCGGGCCTTCACGTTGTCGCGCAGCTGCATGCCCATGTACTCGTGCACCAGGGCGCGGCAGGTGGGGTCGAGCACGGGGAAGGCGATCTCCACGCGGTGCTCGGTGTTGCGCGTCATCATGTCGGCCGAGCTCAGGTAGATCATGTCCGAGTCCACGCCAAAGGCGTAAACGCGCGCATGCTCCAAAAAGCGTCCGACGATAGAACGGACATGCACGTTTTCGGTCTTGCCAGGAACGCCCGGCTTGAGGCACGAGATGCCGCGGATGATCATGTCCACGCGGACTCCTGCGCACGATGCCTCGGCGATCTTGTCGATGACCTCGCGGTCGGTGAGCGAGTTGAGTTTAAAGAACACGCGGGCGGGCTCGCCGGCAAGGGCGCGCTGAATCTCGCGATCCAGACCGCGCATGATGAGCGGCTTGAGGCCTACGGGCGCCACACCCAGGAAGCGGTAATCGCCGCGCAGATTGCCCAGCGACAGGTTGCGGAAGAACAGGTTGGCGTCCTCGCCGATGCCGGGGTGGGCGGTCATGAGCATAAAGTCGCTGTAGAGTTTGGCCGTCTTCTCGTTAAAGTTGCCGGTGCCCAGCAGCGTCAGACGCGTTAGCGCCATGCCTTCGCGATAGGTGAGCTGGCAGATCTTGGAGTGGCACTTAAAGCCCTCGGAGCCGTAGATGACGGTGCAGCCGGCCTCTTCCAGGCGCTCGGCCCACTCGATGTTGTTCTGCTCGTCAAAGCGCGCGCGGAGCTCCATGAGCACCGTGACCTCTTTGCCGTTCTCGGCGGCATCGATCAGCGACTCGCATAGGCGGCTCTGCTTGGCCACGCGGTAGAGCGTGATGCGCAGCGAGATGCACTCGGGGTCGTAGGCGGCCTCGTGCACCAGATCCAGGAAGGGGTTCATGGCCTCATAAGGATAAAAGAGCAGCTTGTCGTGTTGAAGTACCTGCTCGCGGATGGAGCGGGTCATATCGATGGTGGGGTTGGGCTGCGGCTTAAACGGCGTAAAGAGCAGCTCGTTGCGTAGATGCTCGGGAATCTTGCCCTCAATGCCAAAGACGTAGCCCAGGTCGAGCGGGATATCGCAGGTAAAGACCGAGCGGCGAGAAAGCTCGAGCGCCTTGCGGATGGTCTTGAGCGTCGCCTTCTCGAGCGACCCCGAGACCGCGAGCACTACCGGCTGCAGACGCAGGCGCTTCTTGAGGATGCGCTTCATGTGCTGGCGGTAGTCCTCTTCCTCCTCGACGCCCTCGCCGTCCGGATCGATGTCGGCGTTGCGGGTGACGCGGATGAGCGCGCGGTCGAGCGGCTTATAGGAGCCAAAGCAGCTGTCCAGGCAGGCGAGGATGACGTCCTCGAGCAGAATGTAGGAGTAGGTGCCGGTGGGCGAGGGGATCTCGACCACGCGGTTCATCGAGGCGGGGATCTCGATAAGGCCCAGCAGGCTCTCCTCGTCGGTGACGCCGTCCAGGCCACAAGCCAGATAGAGTGCACCGTTGCGCAGGTTGGGGAAGGGATGGCGCGGGTCAATGACCAACGGCGAGATGACCGGCGACACGTAGGCCTGGAAGTAGCGGGTTACAAAGGTGCGCTCCTCGGGCGTAAGCGAATCGATGCGGGCGCGGTGAACGCCCAGGGTGTCGAGCTTGCCCTCGATGCTCTTAAAGATGGACTCCCATCGGGTAAGGAGCCCGGGCATTTCGGCCATGACAGCATCGACCTGTTCGGAGGCGGTCATATTGCTCTTGTTGTCGACAGGCTGTTTTTTGAGCTCTGCCAGATCGGACAGGCCGCCCACGCGCACCATGAGAAACTCGTCGAGGTTAGACTCGAAAATCGACACGAACTTTAGACGCTCGAACAGCGGAACGGTCTCGTCGAAGGCTTCGTCAAGCACACGGTTGTCAAAGCGCAGCCAGCTGAGCTCTCGGTTCTGCGTGTACGAGAAGTCGCGCGGCGGTTTGCGCAGCTTTGCGGCGGCTTGCTTTTTTTCGATTTTGCTCGGCATATGCATCTGTCCGTTCAGTCCCCGCAGGGGACGGTTGCCTAACACTATTCACTATTGTCTCAATTTAGTCGACCTATGGCACGGACGTATCGCGTGAACGGTATCTTTACCTACTTCTTACGCTGACAAGCCATAGAGCTGACGCCCGTCGCGTTGTGAAAAACGGTCTATATCCTCACTCAACTGGTGAGTATGTGTGAATAAGAATGATAGGTAGCTGAATATCATCGAATACAGACAGAAACACGAACAAGCGTCATTTATATACATAAAACCGTTTTAGATATGCAGTTCTTAATCGAAAGATTGGAGTTGTAATTGCGAATGATTTTTGAGAAAAAAGAGCGTTTACCTTAGAAAAGTTACTTTAGAACGCCGAAGTACATCATGGGGGAATCACATGCGATATACCGTTCATCGCACTTTGTTGACCGTTCGGGGGCGAGGTGGAATTGCGGGTGATTTTTGGATATAACTAGAGCTGTCAGCAAGCAGCGTCCCATATGGAGGGGCGCTGATACATTCGGCCAGTAAGGCCCGAAAGAAAGGTAGGAGGCCATGACGAAAGGTCTGCACGTGCCTTCCGAGATCGGCAAGCTCAGGAAGGTCTGCCTGCACCGTCCCGGCGACGAGCTCCTCAACCTGCCGCCCGACGAGCTCGAGCGACTCCTGTTCGACGACGTCCCGTTCCTGGAGGTCGCACAGCAGGAGCACGACACCTTCGCCCAGATCCTGAGGGACCAGGGCGTGGAGGTCCTCTACCTCGAGAACCTCGTCGCCGAGGTGTTCGACCAGGTCCCCGGCGCCCGCGCCGAGTTCACCGACCAGTACATCGCCGAGGCCGGCATCCGCGGCCAGCACATGCCGCAGATCGTCCGCGAGAAGCTGGACTCCATCGAGGACAACCTCGAGTTCGTCAAGAAGACCATGGCCGGCATGACCAAGGCCGAGATCGACATGCCCCTCACGGCGTCCACGACCCTCGACTCCCTGGTCAACTCCGAGTCCGAGTCCGACCTGATCATCGACCCGATGCCCAACCTCTACTTCACCCGCGACCCGTTCGCGGTCATCGGCGAGGGCGTCAACCTCAACCGCATGTACTCGGTCACCCGCAACCGCGAGACCCTGTACGGCAAGTACGTCTTCAAGTACCACCCCGACTACAAGGACGTCTCCCTGTACTTCCGCCGCGACTGCCAGTTCCACACCGAGGGCGGCGACGTGCTGAACATCAACGAGAAGACCCTCGCCGTCGGCATCTCCCAGCGCACCCAGGCCGCCGCTATCGACGTCATGGCCCAGAACATCTTCTGGAACTCCGACTCCAAGGTCGAGCGCATCCTGGCCTTCGACATCCCGGTCTCGCGCGCCTTCATGCACCTCGACACGGTCTTCACCCAGATCGACGTCGATAAGTTCACGATCCACCCCGCCATCATGGGCACCCTGCGCGTCTACGAGCTGACCGCCGGCAAGAACCCGGGCGACGTGAACATCCGCCTGATCGAGGACACCCTCGAGCACGTCCTGGAGGACGCCACCGGCGTCGACCAGGTCAAGCTGATCCCCTGCGGCGGCGGCGACCCGATCGCGGCCTCCCGCGAGCAGTGGAACGACGGCTCCAACACCCTGTGCGTCGAGCCCGGCAAGATCTGCGTCTACGCCCGCAACACCGTCACCAACGACGTGCTGTACAAGGAGGGCCTGGACCTTCTCGTCGTGCCCTCCGCCGAGCTCTCCCGCGGCCGCGGCGGCCCGCGCTGCATGAGCATGCCCTTCTGGCGCGAGGACCTCTAAGTCTTTCCGTTTCCGGTGCGGTCCCCCTACAACCGCACCGGCTTCGCCCGTTAAACGGGCACCACTAATACTTACGTAATTCATTTCTTCGAAAGGAATCAAACCATGGGTGTTAACCTTTCCGGCCGTAGCTTCCTCAAGCTTCTCGACCTCACCACCGAGGAGATCGAGTACCTGCTCAAGCTCTCCAAGAACTTCAAGGATATGAAGCGCGCTGGCGTTCCGCACCGCTATCTCGAGGGCAAGAACATCGTTCTGCTCTTCCAGAAGACCTCTACTCGTACCCGCTGCGCCTTCGAGGTCGGCGGCATGGATCTGGGCATGGGCGTCACCTACCTCGATCCGGGTTCGTCGCAGATGGGCAAGAAGGAGTCCATCGAGGACACTGCCCGCGTTCTCGGCCGCATGTATGACGGCATCGAGTTCCGTGGCTTTGCCCAGGACGATGTCGAGGAGCTCGCTGCTAAGTCCGGCGTGCCCGTGTGGAACGGCCTGACCACTGAGTGGCATCCCACCCAGATGCTCGCCGACATCCTGACCGTCCAGGAGAACTTCAACTACGACATCAAGGGCAAGACCCTCGTCTTCATGGGCGACTGCAAGAACAACGTTGCTCGCTCCCTCATGGTTGTCTGCTCCAAGCTTGGCATGAACTTCGTGGCCTGCGGCCCCGAGGAGTGCATGCCCGCTGACGACGTCATCGAGGCCTGCAAGCCCATCGCCGAGGCCAACGGCTGCACCATCAAGCTGACCACCGACGTCAAGGACGGCGTCACCGGTGCCGACGTTATCTACACCGACGTGTGGGTCTCCATGGGCGAGCCTGACGAGGTCTGGGCCGAGCGCATCGCTCAGCTCACCCCGTATCGTGTCACCTCCGAGGTCATGGCTATGGCCAACCCGGGTGCCATCTTCCTGCACTGCCTGCCCAGCTTCCACGACACCAACACCACGATTGGCGCCGAGAAGTGCGAGCAGTTCGGCATCACCGAGCAGGAGGTCACCGACGAGGTCTTCGAGAGCCCCGCTTCCAAGGTCTTCGACGAGGCCGAGAACCGCATGCACACCATCAAGGCCGTCATGTACGCCACGCTCAAGTAAGTGCATCTAGCATCTCGCTCGGGGTGTATTGTTGAACACCCCGAGCGGCTTTATCTGGTAAAAATCTCGCATCGAGCGGCAGGCACGGCACGGAAGAGCCGCTTCGGGCGAGATCAGTAAATGATTTATGAAGGGGGGATGAGAACTATGACTGAGACCGCTAAGAAAAAGCGCGGTATGCCTTCATCGTTCACCATTCTTCTTGCTCTGCTGGCAATTGTTGCAGTGATTACCGTTATCGTCTCCGGCACGTCCGGCGGCGCGGTTACTGCCGCCCGTCTGAGCGATTTCTGCACCGCCCCGATTAAGGGCTTCGCTGACGCTCTGCCCGTCTGCCTCTTCGTTATGATCCTGGGCGGCTTCCTCGGCATGATGACCGAGACCGGCGCCCTGGACAACGGCATCGCCGTCCTGGTGCAGAAGCTTAAGGGCAACGAGATCATGCTCATTCCCGTGCTGATGCTCATCTTCTCCCTCGGTGGTACCACCTATGGTATGTGCGAGGAGACCGTTCCCTTCTACGCCCTGCTTGCCGCTACCATGATGGCCGCTGGCTTCGACCCGATGGTCGGTGCCGCCACCGTCCTGCTCGGCGCTGGCTGCGGCTGCCCGGGCTCCACGGTTAACCCGTTCGCCGTCGGCGCTGCCGTCGACGCTCTGACCGGCGTTGGCATTGAGGTCAACCAGTCCATCATCATCGGCCTCGGTGCCGTCCTGTGGATTGTTACCACTGCCATGTCCATCTTCTTCGTCATGAGCTATGCCAAGAAGGTCAAGGCTGACAAGGGTTCCACCATCCTGTCGATGCAGGAGCTCAAGGACGCTGAAGAGGCTCACGGCAAGGCTGCTTCCGAGGTTCACAATGAGGTCAAGCTCACCGGTCGTCAGAAGGGTGTTCTGATCGCCTTTGCCTTCACCTTCGTCGTCATGATCGTCGGCTTCATTCCGCTGGCCGACCTCAACGAGGGCGTCGCCAACTTCTTCGACGCTGGCGCTGTCTACGACGCCGACGGTAACGCCGTCGTCCAGGGCTGGTCTGCCCTGATCACCGGCCTGCCCATTGGTCAGTGGTACTTCGACGAGGCTTCCACCTGGTTCTTCCTCATGGCCGTCCTGATCGGTATCATCGGTGGCCTGTCCGAGAAGCAGATCGTTAACACCTTCATCACCGGCGCTGCCGACATGATGTCCGTTGTTCTCGTCATCGCCCTCGCCCGTGGTATCTCCGTCCTCATGGCTAACACCGGCCTCGACGTCTACGTCCTCGACGCTGCCGCCAATGCTCTGGCTGGCCTGTCCGGCGTGATCTTCGCTCCCATGAGCTTCCTGGTCTACTTCGGCCTGTCCTTCCTGATCCCCTCGACCTCTGGTATGGCTACCGTCTCCATGCCTATCATGGGACCGCTGGCTGTTAAGCTCGGCTTCTCGCCCGAGATCATGGTCATGATCTTCTCCTCTGCCATCGGCGTTGTGAACCTGTTCACCCCGACCTCCGGCGCCATCATGGGCGGTCTCGCCCTGGCCAAGATCGAGTGGACGACCTGGCTCAAGTTTGCCCTTAAGCTCATCGTCGCTCTCTCCGTCGTCTGCGCCATCATCCTGACCGTCGCTTGCGTGATGCTCTAAGTACCCAACGGGTACCCCACGGAAACCTTGACGATCCTGTAAAGGATCACCTGGTCATCGTCTGTCCGGTGGGGTCAACCCACCGGTAGACTCCTACCTTTAGCCCCCTCCCGTTCCGTGCGCGGGAGGGGGCGCTCTCATGTTGCGCGGT
>ENA-ORUL01002307-ORUL01002307.1-human-gut-metagenome-genome-assembly--contig:-NODE-2307-length-11058-cov-3.105698_pt1 | contig 11058 bp, 20 predicted proteins | sample MGYA00242084_ERZ509219 | MGnify/ENA primary metagenome ERZ509219 (study PRJEB26280, sample SAMEA2338792) | human gut metagenome | biome: human gut; feature: human-associated habitat; material: faeces...
TTCCCTGCCGTAATTAAATCTTTTACAGTCTGAATGGCAGAATAGTAACTTGACAAAGCCGCATTAATAGCTATTGTTTTTTCACTTTCTTTAATTCCATTCATCATATAAGCTTTTTTAGTTTTAAAAGCTTTACTATTGCGATTGAAAACTTTTTTTGCTGGTGCACCACCCATTTATAAACCTCCTTCTCTGAATTAAATTGTTATTGTTTCTATATCATACAACAATTTAATTTAATTGTCAAGAAGTTTCTGAAAATTTTCATAAAATTCTTTTGTTTCTTCATCCGAACAATGAAAAGTAACTACTAATTCCCTTGATAAATCCAAAGAGAATATTCCCATTATAGATTTTGCATCTATTGTGTAATGATTTAAAGAAATATCTATATCATAGTTTTGTTGAGAAGTAAATTCAACAAAAGCTTTTACTTCTTCTGGCGTATGAAAATGGATTTTATATTTTGTCATATATTTCCTTTCTTATTTTGTGCTGAACCAATGATTACCTAATTTGGTAAAATTGCGTCCATTGGATTTTCCTACAGAAAAATAAACATAATTAGTGGAGAAAATAGTTGGCCCATTTTCTACCACATATTTTACCGCTTCATAATTTTCTTCATTAGGAACAGTACCTTTGAGTTTACTTGCTGTAGAAAATTGTCTCTTTTCGTATATAACGTCATAAACAGTATCTTCAAAATCACTGTCTAAAACTCGATTCAATACAACTTCTACTACTGCTTTTTGTCCATCCAGAGATTCGCCCCTAGCTTCATGGAAAACCAGAGCGGCAAGAAGGTCTATATCATCCTCTGAAATGGATATAGTTTCATAGGGGTTTGTAGTTTCTGCTTTTGCTATGTTTGTAAACATTAATGAAAAACTTAATGCTAACAAACATATAATTGATTTTATTCCTTTCATTTATACCTCCGTATTTTTTTTATTTTTATCTTAGAACATTCAATTTAACCACCTTCTTTCTTATTTTTATTTGAAAATATTCCTGGTTCATATTGTCTGGCACATCTCATAGCCATTACATATTGACATTTATGAATACCTTCCATAAAATCTTTTTGTTCATTAGGATGTTGGGAATCTAGTTCTAAAAATAAATTCCAACATCTAGTTAATAGTGTCATTACCATTATTTCTTTTATTTTCATTTTTCCTCCTATGCTAACTGCATATTAAGCATTACATTTTTCACAGTTTCTTCTGTATTATGAGAATATCTCTGAGTAGTAGAGATATCAGAATGACAAATTATATCTTTAGCAATATTGATTCCATACTCATTACATATCTCACTAACATAAGTATGTCTTAAAGTATGATTACTAATATGTTCTTCAATATCTGCTTTTTCTGCAACCTTACGTAACATTTTAGAAATACAATCCCTTCTCATTGGGGTGCCATGATTACTAACAAATAAGTTAGGGATTCCTGAATTTTTACGTACTTTTATATATTCGTCTACAATTTTCCTACATTCTTCATTAAAGTATATTTTTCTCTCCCTATCCCCTTTAATTTTAATGGTTACAGTTTGAGAATTATACTGCTCTAAACTTAAATTAATAAGTTCACTAACACGCATACCCGTAGAAAGATATATAGCAATAATAGCTTTATCTCTAGGATTGCTGGCTTCTGTTAATAAGTTTTTAGCTTCCTTCATAGGAACATAGTCTTTCTTTTTATTCTTAATTGTTGGAGATTTTATTGTTGTTGCTGGGTTTAATGTCATAGTACCAACCTTACATAAAAAGTCATAGTAACTTTTTATAGCTGTAAGCTTTCTAGCGATTGTAGCACTGGCGTACCCTCTTTTAACCATCTCTGATTTCCAGTCATAAACTTCTCCATATGTAATTTTTGTTTCTTCTGTATTTACAAAATCAAAAAATTGATTAAGGTCACTTTCGTAAGAAATTCTAGTATCTTCACTTTCAAACCCACCTAAAAATCTTTTAATATTGTTATTCATAAGTATTACCTCCTTTATTTATATATTTATATTATCATACTTTCTTTAAAAAGTCAATAGTTTTCATCATAATTTTATAAAAGCACCCTTATGAGGTGCTTTCTTTTTCTGCCTGTATCATATTTCTATTTTTAAATTCTATATAATCTAAGACTTCTACGTCTTTATCTTCATTGATAGAGTACTGTATTTTAGGAATCTCCATACGACATTTCATAGGAACGGTTTTATTTCTTATCTGTTTTATTAATTGTTTAAAAGTTCTTTTTAAAATTTCTTCTGAGCCTACTCTTTTTTCTCTATGGACTATTGTGTCCCCTGTCCATATGATAAATTCCACTTCATATTCTGTAAAAATATTTCCAAAATTCATTCGTATCCAATCTTCCATATTAATGTTTGTATACATATAGTTCTCCTATATCTCTAAATAATTTTCCCAATAATAATCCAGGTAATCATCCTGGTATACTTCTTTAACCTCCCTATCAGTATAATCATAACTAAAGTTGACAAAGATATTATCTTTTTTCTGTAGCCAATACACCTCAACAATATTTCTAACTTGTGGTCTATCTATTTTAAAATAGTCAGCCATCATATCAAAAATTTGTTCAGCTTCATACTGCGTTTGAGCCGCAATTACACATTTCTTTTTGTTTTTGGTTCTATGTCCGCATTCAACATACGTATAATAAAATGTATATAAGGTGAAACTAGGATTCTTTTTATCCTCTTGTTCATCCAAAATTGCTCTTTGTCTTTGTTTCCACCTTTCATATTCATCTGAACTACCAAAATTCAAAGGCTTTTTTCTTATATAACTTTTTCTTGATTTACCACTCATATTTTTCTCCTTTCTTATTATGTAAATAAAGGGGATACTCACACTGGCAAGCACCCCCTCCATTTTAGCATATATGACTGAATCCCTTATTGGGCGATTTGTTTTTCAACAATTGATTTTACATTCGACTACGCTGTCGATTAGCGGCTAAAAAATATATATTTTATTATTTATCATAAGGGCTTATCACGAATATAATATAGGATGAATTTCATAGAAATTCCTTTCTTATGCCGGACTCCCGGCTTGCTAGGTTTTAAATTTTATTTATGCCGAATTATCAGCGACTATTTAATTGTTTTTTAATTTATCGGCGGTGCTCTACTATTATTATTCATTCTATTAATTTCCTTTTTAATTTTTATATCTCTCTTACAATAAAGAGTATATCATATACTTTATAATAAGTCAATCACTTTTTCAAAAATTTTTTAATTTATTTTTTTCATGTTCCGAATCACTTTATATCCAATTCTTTTTTTAATTGCTTTAGTAATTTATTTATAATTCTACTAATGTTAGAGTGAGTCGTGTTAAATTCTTTTGCGATTTCTATTTGTTTATAACCAGCAATAAATTTATATAATATCTTTTTTTCTTTTTCGTTTTTAATTTTATCCAAAAAATTCTCTAAAACTATTTTAATAATAGTTTCATTTTCTACATCACATCTTATATCAGAAATGCAATTTAATCCATCGTTTATTTCTTTATCATCATTAATTTTCCTAGATGTATTATAATGAAAAAGATATTTTTCTCCTTCCCTCTTTTGCATGGTTTCTTTTCTCCATTGATGTTTTACTTCATTCCACATAATAAAATATGCATAAGTAGAAAATTTTGAACCTTGTTCTGGATTAAAAGTTCGTGCGGCTTTTACTAAACCGATAGCCGCAATATCATAGTAATCATCTATAGTTAAATTCCTTCTTTTTAAAAAAGAATAAATAAGATTATGATTTTTTGTAATAAAACAATCTAATTCATTCTTTGTAGAGGGGGATGGTTTCAACGTTTCACTTCCTTTCTGAGTTTCAGACAATTAAAATCAATTTAGATTTTATATATCTAAAAACCAATTTAAATTTTCTGATATCCTATTATATTATATATCAACAATTATTTTAAAACCTATTATTCCATTCTCCACATAATAAGGAATAATAGAATTATACTCTGTTGTACATATTACCCTTAACATACATTCAGCATAATCTTTACCTGTCATATCACAGATTCTTCCTTTGTATAAAGTTTCACCTCCACATATATTAAGATGAAGCCCTTCTGTGTCTAAATTAGATGAATAACTTTTACACTTACAGATAAAAACATAAGTGTTACTATCTAATTTATTTAATATATCCACTAAAAATATACTTTCCATAAATTTTCCTTTCTTTATTCTTTATTTACTTTTCTGACTTTTATATCCTTTAAAAAATCACCAAAAGTTGCATAATATTCCCTTGCGCCTTTTAACCAAATAAGATATTTAGCTTTAGCATCTGATTCCGCTTCTATAAAATTTCCTTGCAGATGTTCTACTGAGTTTGATTCATAATAATAAGTATTCATTTTTTATCTCCTTCATAAAAAAATATTTTTTGATACTATCTTTAAAAATCCTATTTATAGATTTTATTATATTATAACATAAAAATAAAAAATTGTAAAGAATAAAATAAATTTTTCCTTCAATTCGTAAAGTAAAAAAAATAAAACAAAAAACGGCTGGGGAATTTTTAATATCGCCATTACCGTTTTTTGTTTTATGCATTTTTGCCTGGAAATTTTCTTTATCGCCATTCTGGGATTTTTAGATTGCCCCAATTTACATACAAATTATTTATACAATTATTTATAAAAAATATTTTTCAAATTTAAATTGTAAGAATTTTCTGAATTTTAAAAATGGTCGCAAAATTTCTGCTGTCTCTGTCTGTCTTGTTTGAATCCTGTTATAAACTCGTAAAAAGCGTTTCTAGCCACTTTACATATGCGCTTGATATTTTATCCATCTTCACTACAAAGTGGCTAGAAATGGCTTATAATGCGTTATACGGCATGTTGACATAACACTATGTGGTAAGGAGGATATAACGCCCCTCATTTTACATTACCCGGCCATTTCCTCATGAACACTGTTAAAACTGGTCTTACTTGCCTTTACCGGGTTTTAACAATCTTCCTACACCCTCTAAACCTATCAGAATCGTCATAGACGACCTAAACGCTCTTAAGCTTATATAACTACCTTAAAGCCTTTAAACTCAACTCTCATTGATTCTGATAATCTCTAGTAAATTAATAGGAATGAATTTCAATTCATGACATACAGACTTTTACACTTTACTTTATCAAATTATCAATGTAGCATAAATAAAAATAAGCAACCCCTAAAGCTTTTACACTTTAAAGATTGCCTATACCTATTTAGCGGTTTTATAGTGGCTATTTAATTCAATGTTCCCATGTCAACCTTTTAATACCATTCACCCATATTTCTATATTACTACCTTCTCTAAACCACTCTACAGCGGTTTTATGGACTTCTGTACATTCCCCTGTGGTAGTGTTCATGTAATATTTATTCATTTGTTGTTTACTCCTTTCTTCTCTTTCCTATAATGATATCATACATTTCATATAAAGTCAAGTCTGAATATTTGCTATTTTAAACTGTAATTATCTGATAATTAAAAAATTGTACCTTCCATGTTTGCACAATCAAGCTTGCATTCCACACCATACATTATGTAACTATTTAATTATGTAATAATTATATCATCATTTTATGAATCTGTCAATTACTTTTTTATATATTTTCATAATAAAAACCTTCCATTTCTGGAAGGTTTTAAAAACTTAAACTTAATATGCATATGAAATTTTGTTCATAATAGCCCCGTACCGTGTCCCCTCTGGATTATATTTGAACATGGTATCAATTGAAGTACTGGCCCCAGATGGTAAAGTACCACTCCAATTTGACCATTCGCACACTACAATGTCGCCCTTATCATTAGCCCCAAAGATATCATATTTAAAGTAATCAACTGTTCTATCAGAACCATTTATAACTTTTGCTTTAAAACGTACATAGTCCCCGTCAAGAGTGAATGTAGCATCTGTAATAGTGATTAATTCTTCTGCTGTCTTGATTCTTTCCCTTGGGGCTGTAGTAGAAGTTTTTTTAGGAACAGTAGCTTTCTTTGGGGGCTGAGTAGATTTTGGCTTGTAATCTGCATAAGGTGATTTTATTTTTTCAATCCGTGGAATATTTTCCAATGCATTCATATTTACCCTGTTTTGATAAATAAAGTATCCTATCAGTATAGCTATTCCCACTATACAAATTAGTACAATTTTTGCAATTATTTTTTTCATTTTTTATACTCCTTTTTTATTTTTTTATTCGTAAAACTCACCATTTTCATAAAACCAGTAATCATTACTTTCACAATGTTCTTGTAAATCTTCTTTTGAAATTTCATAAAAGAAATCATAACCTTTTTCTTCAAACTCTTTAGTTAAAATCATTAAAGATTCGATGAAAAATTTTTCAAAGTTCTTTATTAACTTTTTATTAATATCTCTGATTTTATCATATTTTAAAGATTCTATTAAGCTTGTTTCTACATGAGCCATTACCGCACTACAAGCATGGTATCCCCTAGTTTGAGGCAATTCTATTGCGTAATCACTTATTTGTTTAAAATAAAAATTCAAAGTTTTTATTTGTTTTTCTGTAAATACTTCTTTCATCTTTGGATAAAATCCATTCAATTGATGCAGTGTTGAAAATTCTAGCACATCTTTTAATGAAATAATTCCATGAATATTTACACCGTCCCCCTGGCGATAGTTTAAACTATAATTTGCATTTAGCTCTGAATTAGGGAAAAATAAATCTAATTCAGATTTTAAAATATCGTTGAAATCACTTGAATCTTGACCATCCAAATACCACTGTTTAACTACCTTTTTTGCTTTTTCATTTAATTCCTCAAACCTATATACATTAAATACCATTGTTACTTCTTTCATTATGTATTTCCTCCTTTAATTTGTTTGTTTAACTATGTATTGAGTATAACGCATTTATTTTATTTTGTCAATACTTTTTAAAAATAAATTTTAAAAAATCCCCATTTAAACAATGGGGATTTTACAGTCTTTAGAATGGTGCAATACCTAACTTCGACTTGTTTACCTTTTCCTGCTCTTTGGCTTTTCTTTTTTCTTCTAATTGTTTGTTATAGTCTGCCGTAGACATAATAATGGGTTCCTCTTTTTTGGGGGCCGCTGTTTTAGGTGCAGTAGGTGCCTTTTCTTTTTCTTTTGGATTGGATACAGGTTTTTCTGGCTTTTTTACCGTTTTCTTCTTTAACTCCTGCTTTGGTTTTTCTACTTTTGGTTGTTCTGGCTCTGGTTCTGTGATAACAGGGGAATTAAGGTCAATTACTTCATCATAATTTACCTTTTTTTCCTTTTTGTTTTCTTCCTTTGTGTCCTCCTGGTCCTCGTTTTCAAAATCGGCTAAATCTGTACTATAGATATCCTCTTTTTCACCATTAAATAATTTTTCATAATGATTCATAAGGGCATTGTGCCGCACTCTTATGTGGCTACGGCTTGCACTTGCATTGTCAAAAATCCCATTATAAGCACTATTAATAGTAGGCTCTTTTGTGCTCTTGCCGTCATAAAAGCTTTCTACAAACTCGACAAATTTTGCCGGGTTTATATCATCTTCAATGGCCCTATCAATAATAGGAACCAATGATAAGAAATGAGTTTTTGTTATCATCCGCTTTGCAATTTTAACAATGGATAAATTATTATAAACCAGTAACGCAAAGTCTAATACATTAGTGATACGACTAGATTCTTCGGAGGTAACATCAATGCTTTTCAACTCTGCCTTGATGTGACTACTCATTAAGTTTGGTTCATCCTCATTTAACATGAACCACATTTTTGTAGCCATGTCAAAAGAACTGTTTACCAGAGCCTTTTCGCTGAACATTGTCGCAAAAAGTTTATGGTCACTTAAAGCTTTAAGAGTATCACGGCTTTTCGCCTGTGCTCTTGCCAACTCTGTATTAGTAAGAGATTTACCATTGTTAAGTTTAAAGAAAATCATGTCCGCCTCAATATCTGTAGCATTGTCAATATAATAAATAGATATTGTGGCATCCCTTATTCTGTCTTTTTCGTCCTCTGTTAAATCATCCCAGGATAACCCGTTAATGTTTTCTAACTTTTTATCCTCGCCTCTAGGGATTCTAAAATCAAATTTATCCCCCTCTTTATACTCTGGAATTTTAGACAACTTAAATTCACCCTTCATGAAACGATAAACGGTTATACACCTCTGCTGACCGTCCCTGGCTTCCATTTTATACTTGTTATCCTCCAAAGATAACCGCCGTAAAAAAAGTGGTGGGATAATATCTCCGTTAAGCAGACTATGCACAAATAAAGACTGTCTACCAATGTCCCATACAAAACCACGTTGTACAGGGCAACGGAAATTGATATTGCCAAATTCTTTTAATAACCTTTTCATCGTCCATGTAGTAGTTGTAATATTATACATAATTCTTTCCTCCTGTTTTTCACTTACAATATTTATTTGTTAAATACATTTTACTATAAGAAATAATAAAAGTCAACACTTTTTACAAATTTTCATCTAAAATAAAATCAAAGAAACATTGCGCTTTATCAACAAAAATTTTGCGACCTTCAAAAGCTGATTCAATACTTTTTTTGCAAGATAAGTCCATACCTACATACTCCTTTAAAAATTGATAAAAATATTTTAAAGTAGTAATAGAATAATTCCATTTGTTACTAATAACTATTTGCTTTTTGTTGTAATCTACCTTACAAATCAAAGAATCATAACTTTGAAAAATTTCTGTATGATTATCTTTTGTATTGATAATCATTACAACTTGATTTTTAGCAGTGTTTCCCGCTCTTGTTCCTCTTAAAAATTCTGTCTTATATTCAACATTTTTTAATGTGCTCATATTAACAAATCTCCTTATTATTTACTAGCATATAAACCACTTAATGATTTATAAAATTTATCACTTGACCAGGGCAACAAACAAGCATTTCCACCTTTTACAATATCTGTAGTTCCATCTACATAAAAGATTTTAGCTACTTTATTACCGTTTTTATCTAAAGTATGATACCACTTCCATACTGGTTTTCCCTTCCAGGTTTTTAAATTTGACATATAATTTCCCTACTTTTTTATAATATTGTTAAACAAAATACAATACAATTTTCTAAAAATTGACTATTGTATATAGTATCTGAATCTTCTTTCTCATTAGTTATCCATACTGTATATCCATCTTCATTATTCCCCGCAATAGAATATTTTCCAATGATAAATTGGCCATTAACAAATTTTATTTCCATTAATGTTATTATCTCCTTTATTTTTATATCCATGCTGGAACTTTAGTTGATTTAGGTAAATTAGTTAAAAAGTCTATAATGTCTTGTGGTATTTCTTCTGTCAACCAATTATGACCGTATTTATAGCCGCATACAGGGCATTCCCTTCCTAATAATCCTAATTCATTTTCTGAGTAATCTATCCATCCCCTAGTTTTATGGTCAATATTAGAATAACCTAAACAATCTTTCTCTTTAAATTCGTAACATTCCGCATGTAATAATGGACTATTATTATAGGTTTTTACCTCATAAGGTAAATTGTAATACATGCATTCGTCTGGCGTTGGGAAAAATCCACGCATAGTCTTAAAACTTTCTAACGCTCTTTTCTCAGCTTCTTTTTGTTTCTTTAATGCTTCTGATGTTAGGCGATAAGTCTTTATTTCTACTTTTTCAGAAGCTAACTTATCCCATCCTATTTTTTTCATATGCTTACAGTATGGACGCATATCATTTAAATGCCATTCGTCCCATATGTCACAAAACTTCTGTAACATTTCATCTGTCCAATTCTTTGTGGGGGTTCCTGTTCTTACTTCGTCTGAACACTGTCCACAACTTCCATAACAATTCCCATTAGACTTTGGGCCAACAACACCCGTGATATTTAATTTACCTTCTAAAAGTTCTATTTTACAAAAAACTGGAACCTCTGTCTCATGATTTCCCCATAATTCAATTTTACTACATGGATTAACAATAATTTTCATTTTCGATTTTCTCCTTTTCATTTATACGTTTTTACGTTTTCTTTTCTCAATGCTAGAAGATATGACTTTGTTTCGATATTCAATTTTTATTGAACCTTTAGAACTTTTTAGATTATGTAGAAGTGTGTTTCATTTGATGTACTAATGATATCATACACATTTCTATATGTCAATACTTTTTTAAAAATAAATTTTAAAAAAATAAAAAAGCCTAACGATTAGGCTTTTTTTATAAGATACCCCCTAGTTTCAGCTATTACTAATTTTCTCATACCATAGAAAACAAAAAGCAAAATAGATTTTCTTATGTCTTATATTATAAGATAGTTATTTTATTTTTACGGTTCCCTTCTTTACCACTATACCCATTACAGATTCTAAACCATTTTGATTTAAGTATTCTTCAAATTCTTTATTGGCTTTCCTCTGTAATTCTTCCATTTTATCATATATTCTTTTTTCTAATTTTTTATTGATAGATTCATCAACAAAAAATATTCCAAAAAAATTACTATCCATAACTTAAATTTTCCTTCCTTTATAATAAGAAATAAAAGATTATTTATTATCATAAGTTGTATTCATTTTTTTATTTTACTATCCATCTATCTATAAAAGATTGCGTATGATTATTAGTAGCTTTTCTTAATTCTTCACCTGCTTTATTTGCTTTTTTCAAGGAGGAATAAACACCATGCATGATTGTATCTGTTTCATTTGTATAGGTGTAAAGTACGTATACATAATTTTTATAAGTTTTTCTTTTTGCTTTGTCCATTTATTTATCTTCCCTTCTTTAATTTAAACTACAAAATTTTTATACTTTTATATTCTGCATCCTTGAAAAATATAATATAGATATAAACTGTCTTATTAACAAGCCGTCCATCACTATATTATTACTTTATATAAAAAAGAATATAATTATTACTAATACTACTATAACATAAGACCAATAAAAAAGCAAGCATAAAAATTATACTTGCATATAAAAAAGCCCCTGGA
>ENA-ORUL01002319-ORUL01002319.1-human-gut-metagenome-genome-assembly--contig:-NODE-2319-length-11019-cov-5.070868_pt1 | contig 11019 bp, 4 predicted proteins | sample MGYA00242084_ERZ509219 | MGnify/ENA primary metagenome ERZ509219 (study PRJEB26280, sample SAMEA2338792) | human gut metagenome | biome: human gut; feature: human-associated habitat; material: faeces...
CTGGTTCATCATCCGATGCTGGAAGGCATTCTGCTGTCTGAATGTGAACGTCTGAAGCAACATTCTCTGGCAAACAAACTGATCAGCCTCTTCCGTCAGTTTGGCGGCACGGAGTTACGTCTCAAACTGGTCTGGCTCTGCTGGCTTGACTTAATGACCGGAAACAGCCTTGACGACTGGACGAAAAACCTGAAACACAAATCAGAAAAAGATCTGGAGCAATGGATCATTGCACGTCAGGGTCAGAGTGAACCACTGACAAATCTGATGGATCAGTACGTGCTTATGGCATACCGTACATCGGTTGATGCCGCTCACAGTTGATGTCTGAGAACCACAGGGCTGGCAGCAGAAAACCAGCCCTGTGGTAAAATACAGTAATAGCGGCGTACATCAGGCACGCTGCTCACTCATCCACAGATCATATACGTCATTATACTGCACGATAACGGAGGGCTTCAGCACCCGGTCATTTCTGAGCGGGTATGAATACTATTGATGATGCGAAGCAGCCACAGGCAGAAACGTTCTTCACAAAACCAGGTGCCTCCATCTTCACTGCAGGCTGAATGTGCCGGCTTGTTATCCACCAGAAATGGTATGCTCCGGTACATGCATACCCCGGTGACTATAAACGCACTGAATCATAGCCTCCCACCTCAGCAGGAGGCAGTCAGCTTTCAGGCGGAAAAACGTTGCAGTTAAAGATCGTGAGAACCGCTGTTTCGTTGCATAGCAACCCGAACAGTTGTAGTGAAACATTTTACCTGCATCAGCACATGGTCAGGCGCCGTCTGTATGGCGTGGAATACTGATGTTTCGGCTGATGGAGAGCCTCATTCTCTGTGGAAACAGAGGCGCGCATTAGCTTCTCAACCAGAGAGCGTCACAAAGACAAAGATTGCTGAAAATCGCATTCATCGTTCAGGCGTGAATGCCCGGAGACAAAAGCCGCTGTCCGCACAGTCCCCCTCTGACCTGAACAAAAAGCATACACACAACAGGCTCACCTGATCCCGAAAAACCATAACTTCAGCAATACCAGTGACACCAGCAAGTTACCCCAGTGCCACATCTTCAGACCGCGATCAATCTGAAATGTGACTATCGGGGCAATATCCCTGCTTTGTGGTATACGATAACCAGAAAACATCCCCTGAACCGCCAGCCAGAAAGACCGGCCGTAAAAGGGGTAAGCTGAAATCGTTTATGGATTACATCGACATATGCCTGGCAGAGAATGTCCGGAATGACGAGATTATCTTTGCGGAGATTAAGGCAATGGGCTATACGGGCCGATGTTCCATGCCGCGTTACTACATTCAGTCTGGACGTAAAATGCGCCCGTCAAAAAGAACGGTTCGCTTCGAAACTCAGCCAGGATACCACCTCTCCGCCACACCCGGGAAGAAGTTGATATGGTGGTTGCCGGACAACAGTGCTCCTGGATTGACTGCGGCATCAGTCAACCACGCTGAATATCAAAGGAGAGCGTTACCGGTTAAAAGAGAAACGTCAAGCAGTGGTGATGACCCAAAACGCAACGCCTGTCTGTGAGGATGGTGAAAAGCAGACAGCATCAGTATCAAAAATATCCTGACTGGCATGAAAATGGCCCGACTCGTGACGTTGACAGATTCTCTCCTGAGCATCCTGAATGATCGCTGTCGGGGTGGAAAAGTAAGCGGCTCTCCCTCGACATCACTAACGGGCATCCCGTAACTCCCCCCAGACTTTCTTCGGCGCATTATCAGTGTTCTGAGCACCGGAGTGAACTCTTAAAAACCGTTGACCGCGTTGCGAGTATTACTGCATGACTGCCTGGCAGTATTGTGAAATGCCGGCAGGAACCGATATCTGCGCAGGGGGAGCTTCCGTGATCAGAATGACTGCTGGAGAAATCAGATCACGACGTAAGACTGCTGTACCTGACGCTGCAAGTGGCATTAACCGTGGGACGTTGCCGATCCCGGATCACGGAAACAGGAGCACTATTTTCTGCCACGGGGAGTACCTCTGGCAGTAAATCCGGCTCGCTCATCTGACCGTCTCTCTCCCGGAAAAGACCAAAAATGAGATCGTCTCCTCAACAGCAAAGAAGAGGTCTTGACAGACAGGCTATATTGCATACGATTTATGGAGAAAAAGGCAGCAAATATGGAGGTTATAGCGGAGAATACCCTACGAAATTCCTATGAAAAACGATTGAAAAAATTATCAAATTCGATTCGTTTTTATATGCTTTTTTTGGGAACGTGGCGATGACAAACTGTTGCATGTGCAGAGGAGAATGCACCCGGAAGCACCAGCATCATCCAGAAAGACAGAACGATTACGCATCAAACCAGGAAACCACAACATCAAGATAATACACTGATTTAAAATGAATTTACAGCAATACGTGAAAACATTTTTTACTTAAAGGAGACAGATGCGCTGAAGATAGTGTAGGTATTTTTATATAAAAATGAGAAGTTTACGGGATGCATATCCGGCACACTATGACCGGAGAATATCAGTCAGGCTTAAAAAGCTAATAAATACAGTGAGTTAAATACACAGAGAAAACGTAATATAAGAGGGTACATCTTACAACAGAGACTGAATTTCCGGTTTTTCATAACCGGCGTATTCCGGAAAGTGCAGGCGGCCCGGAGGTCTTCTGACGCCAGTACCTGCCAGATTGTTCTGTACATTCTGTACCTCATGTACGGAGGTTTTTGTTTGCTTTCTTAAAATCTGCAAATGTGAGAAGAGCAGGTGAGGTGTATTGTGGGAAAGGAAGTGGATGATATCTGCACCAGCTGTCCGTATATTGATGCTGTAAAACGGCACAAACAACAGCTCGGTGCCATAGAGGAATATACACAGTGGTTAAAAAAAGAACCACGGGCATCTTATTTTTTTCTGTTCCAGCTGTATACCCGCATTCACAATACATTTTTCCCCCAAAAGCAACAACTCCCGTCCACTCCCGGTGGCACTCACTGCCCGGAACCTGATGTCACCCTTCGGGACTTAACGCTTTCCCCTGGCTACCACAGTGATTATGCCCCTCAACCCATTCCGGAGATGGACAGTTCTGCTGTTGTTCCCCCGACTAATGAAAACACCTCGCCTCCGGAAGATACTCCCGACAACACTCCGGCCGGAGGCAATACCGGACAAGCGGAAAAGACCAGAAACGCAGGACTCACACCCATTCCTGAAAAACGTTCAGGAATGCCCCCGGAACATCTGCGGTTTGCCACAGGGTTTCCATCGCAACCGAAGATTGCCGGTCCCAGAGAAAAGCCGATGCGCACCGTGCATCCGGATAAAATCTACCGTGAAATTATATGGTTCTGCTCCGGTTACCTGCTGAAATCCGGACCAGAGGCTACGAGGACGATCATCAACTCAATATTCTGTGACTGGGGCAGCATCAGCAATGATTACTCCTCCCCCTTTTCGTGGGTGGACAGCAGGGACAGTGAACAGTGTGACTGGTTATGGAACGCCATGCAGGTCCGGTGTGTGGGAACCCCGCTGAATCCCCTTACCCCGGAGCAGAAATACTGGTTTGCCTGCGCCACGTTTGATAACTGGGAAGGCTGGAATGAGCAACAGGTACAGTTTTTACTGAAAAGTAATCCCAGACGAAACAGAGCGAAGTTTACGATAAGTCTCTTCCCGGCACTCAGGGTTAAACAGCATAAAGCTGTTCTTCTTGATGAGCTGAAAAATGCCCGGGAGCAACAAAAAAGGCGTGATGAGCGTGCTGATGGTTCCGTCCCGCTGAAACTGTCCGGAAAAATCCACAAACAGCTTGAAAGTATTGCCCGAAGTCGTGGTGTCCCCCCCAAAAAAATGCTGAATGAAATGATTGAGCAGGCGCACCTGGATTTTGTGGCAAATGAGCAGCATAAGACCCGGAGTTAAAGACGGCAGGGTCCCCGATTACCAATTCTGCAGCGTACTCAACAAATGTATCCGGCCCTTACCTGTGAGGGACACGAAAATTATACATTGAGCATGAGTGGATAATCCCGGGTGAGAGTCTCCCGTTTTTACACTATTCACTAAAGGTGAGGCATATCATTCAGTCTCTCTGAATTCTTCATTTCAGTAACTTCAGCTACCGTCGTTTCATCTCTCCCACGAACCGGAGCCGCAACTTGTTGCATCACAGGGCTGACAAGTGAACTGAAATCCGCACCTTAATATTCTGACTGGCTGCGTACATTCATTGCATGAAGCGGCCGGAGCGGCTGAGCTGAAGGTCCGTTGTGAGCGATGAGCGGACGTTGAGGCACCTGGTACATAGTCTCAATTTTCAACTTTTCTGGCCCGTAGTGTCCGGAGGAGCAAATCGTACAAACTATCCACTGCAGGAGAACCCTGAGAAGCACGGCTTCTGAATAATGAGACTTCCATCGATTCAAGGTGACCTGTCCCCAGTGTTAGATACAAACGTCAGTTAGTAATGTCGTTTTCTTTACCTTCACATTTTCCATTTGTCACCATGCAGCAAGCTCCGATTATCTTACGTTGATCGTGCCGAGTCGTGGGATTCAATGCGGCATTTAGTGTGTTAGGCTCTATGAATGGTTCTCGTTCCTCTTTACTGCTTACAATTGACTGTGAGGTAGTCCCGCACGATGTCCAGCTCAGGAGCCTACGGGCCACCAAAGAGTAGGGACACAACTGCGAAGAGAACTGTTATCTGATATAGATTGTTTAGTTCAAAAGATGAAGGCATGATATAACCTATCTATATCGCCTTTGAAAGTGAGAAGAATAGTGGATAGGTTGTACGAACTGGGAAAGAGATTTGATAGATTATTATACATGAGTATTGTTGTTGTTATTTTTAGTTTCCTCACCTGCTCTTTATTAATTACATTAAGCAGCCAAAACCTATTTGCTTTAATAACCTCATACAAAGATATAAAACAACAAATTGAAACAAAAAGAAGAAAAATAGAATTTATCGAAACACAAATTTCAGCTGTTAATGAAAGCGTATCTGATATTCTAGACTTTCGAAAAAGAATAAATAAATCAGAGATGGACACAGTAAGATATAAATCGGAAATAGAAAATGAATTCTTTTCCATTAGAAAAAAAATGATAAATGAGGGATTGCGTGAAATAGACCTTGATGAGGTGAGTTCAATTAATGAGTTAAAATACTTTATGTACGATGTGTTGAAAAAAGAGATTGAAAAATCAAGTGTGGGCTATATTGTAAGGGATAAAATAGAATCGGCCCTTCCTGAAAAAGATAAAATCGCAAACTATCATGATGCAATGAACTGGTTGGATGGAAAAATAAAAGATGAGAGTAATTCAAAGATAGAGATAGTCAACATAGAATCAACCTTAATTATCCCATTTAAAATAGGTGACATGGCATCTAGTGTATCATTGATAAGTATAGCCAAAATAGCTAGTTATGCTATGCCTGTATTCATGGTTTTTTGGTTGGGTTCACTGTTCGTCACGCGGAGAATAGAGATGATGAATCTTATGAAAACAAAGGATATATCATTGATATACCCACATATTCTTAATATCTTCTCAGTGGACACAACAAAATCTCAAGATTTCAACCTTTATCTCTTAGGCGATGAAAAGATAAGAAAACAAATAAACGCCTCTATATTTTTAATTAAAGCAATAAAAGGTTTTTTATTTATATCATTAGCACTCGCAATGTGTGGGCCATTGTATTATGGCGAATTTATTTACCTGGTAAACTACAACACATCCTCGCTGCCACTATTCATTGTTTCATTTTCTTGCATGCTAATAAATATATTCCAAGCAGTTGGGTATGTTTACTTTGAGTCAATTTCATCTAATGTTATTTACAGAATAAAAAATGGTGTAATTGATAGGTATGAACTTAATTTTTAATGTGGAAACAACTCCTTTTTTCTAATATCCATTTCCACTCATGGCTCCCCTAAAGAGAGCCACCCCCTCCTTTACTTTTCCTTCCTGTAATTGATTGAATTTCTAACTCATGGGTTTTCGCCACAAATTGACGCTCAACTAAGGTGGGAAGAGTTTCCTCCCTGTGTCAATAGCATCTATGCCAGAGAAATTCTGTGCCTGTATGTCGATGAGCCCTACCATGGTAAAGGATTTGCGCAAGCACTGATGCAAAAGTGCTTTGCTGAATTTGAGGCAAAGGGATCGGATCCTGTCTGGTTAGGTGTCTGGGAATATAACCCAAGGGCAATCTCTTTTTATCGTAAGCTTGGGTTTACCGAGGTTGGAGAGCATATTTGTCAGGTTGGGTCAGACCCGCAGAGAGACATCATTATGAAACGCTCAACTTACGCTAGCTGAACATACATTTTGACGTCCGCTTTTGGTACGAAGCGGAAAAGTTACATGAACTGAAGGTCCGCTGCGAGCGAACAGCAGACATTCAATCGATCGTGATGTATTTACAATACTTAACATTAGTTAATGTATATATGTTTTTAAGTAATTATATCGGTTGAAAATAAATGTCAAATTTATCACTGTACAAATTTCCTTTATAGTAATTAACATTTGGGTCCGTAATTATACTTCTTACCAAATGTATATCTGACATATCTGTCTTGCAGCCGAAATAAACAGAAATTAATTCTGCGGGCCAAGGATGTAACTCATTACCTTGCTCAACTACATGCCTCCACTCCTGCTCGTATTCCCAATGTTTAGATTTTGTATGTAATATTCTAATTTTATTAGATAATGTATCGACTTCATTTAAAATTGAACTTGCCTGTATCGATGGATAATTATCATTGTAATTCATCGGCCTAGTTATTTTATCATCTGCTAAGGCTGTGCCGGCGATGCGTTTAAACTCTAAGCACATACCTTTATGTTCAGAAGCATAATGCGACCACATCAGCAAATTTTTGTTACTGCTTGCTAGTGAAAGAATACCTAACTTTTCTAAACCGCTTTTAAATCTGTCCAAAAGTTCATCAAGAGAACGTTTTTTGGAAACCATTACATCTGACATATCTTCACCAAAAATGGCTGATAATTTTTCAGAGTCCATTTCCCGTTCGTACACATGCCTTTGTCCTCTCACATAAAATTGGGTGTCAAAAGGATCGTTAAATCCTGCCGGTTTTGAGTACCAGATTTTCCGCTGTGCAAGAGCACTTAATTGATTCTTACCGATAGGGCAGTATTTGAATAGAGATGTAATTTCAGGCTTTATCACTAGCATTCCTATGATTTTTTCAATGTTAACATAATTAATTATGTAACTTTACTATCACAAGTTCAGATTGTAATCTTCTGATTATAAGATAAAAACTCGCATATACTCTCATAAGAAAATGTATCTTGGTTACATAATTAAAACATTCTAACAAAATCGTTTCCGGAATACTTTAATCTTCTTGAATTATGTTAGTAACGTCCGCTACTGGCACAGAGCGGACTGTCAGATTAGATTCAGACCTGTATCAGCCACATATACCTGCATTCCAAATAATTTCAGACAGATATTATCGTTGTGAATCCCCCGCCACCTTTCCGGTGCGCGGGGTTTTGTCTTTTTTCACCGGGAATACATGTATGAATCCGTCTGATGCCATTGAGGCAATTGAAAAACCGCTCTCCTCCCTGCCTTACTCACTTTCCCGTCACATCCTGGAACATCTGCGCAAACTCACCAGTCACGAACCCGTGATTGGCATTATGGGTAAAAGCGGGGCCGGTAAATCCTCACTCTGTAATGCACTGTTTCAGGGGGAGGTCACCCCGGTCAGTGATGTTCACGCCGGCACCCGGGAAGTGCGGCGCTTCCGTCTGAGTGGCCACGGTCACAGCATGATTATCACTGACCTGCCCGGGGTGGGCGAGAGCCGGGACAGGGATGCAGAGTATGAAGCCCTGTACCGTGACATTCTGCCTGAACTTGACCTGGTACTGTGGCTGATTAAAGCCGATGACCGTGCCCTGTCTGTGGATGAGTATTTCTGGCGACACATCCTGCACCGGGGACATCAGCAGGTGCTGTTTGTGGTGACGCAGGCCGACAAAACGGAGCCCTGCCATGAATGGGATATGGCCGGTATTCAGCCTTCTCCCGCACAGGCACAGAACATTCGGGAGAAAACGGAGGCGGTATTCCGTCTGTTCCGGCCCGTACATCCGGTTGTTGCCGTATCGGCCCGCACCGGCTGGGAACTGGATACGCTGGTCAGTGCGCTCATGACAGCGCTTCCCGACCATGCCGCCAGTCCCCTGATGACCCGCCTGCAGGACGAGCTGCGCACGGAATCTGTCCGGTCTCAGGCCCGTGAACAGTTTACCGGTGCGGTGGACCGGATATTTGACACGGCGGAGAGCGTCTGTATTGCCTCTGTTGCACGCGCGGTTCTGCGTGCCGTCCGTGACTCGGTGGTCTCTGTTGCCCGCGCTGTATGGAACTGGATTTTCTTCTGAACAGTCTGCCAGGGAAATGCCTGATAACATTACGTTAACCAACTGAAAACATGACACAAACCCCTCATACTCCTCCTGTTTCTCTTGCGTGACCGCCTTGTCGTTAATAGAATAAAACGATCGATAAAACAGGTATCGATCGTTGCTATCGATCGTTTATAGTGGTTAATGGTCTGCGAAAAGGCAGCTGAATCTCTTCATCATGCAGAACGGAATTGCACACAACGGACTGATACTTCTCTGGCGGATGAGAGAGGGGAAGCATTTATGCCCGGGAAAAACCACTTTATCTGACCATGCTGTTTTGTACCTGCCGGTATCCACATTTGTGGGTACCGGCTTTTTTATTCACCCTCTGTAAGGAAAAGCTGATGAAACGACATCTGAACACCAGCTACAGGCTGGTATGGAATCACATTACGGGCACCCTGGTGGTGGCCTCCGAACTGGCCCGCTCACGGGGAAAACGCGCTGGTGTGGCGGTTGCTCTGTCTCTTGCTGCTGTCATGTCAGTCCCGGCACTGGCTGCTGACATCGTTGTACGCCCGGGAGAAACCGTGAACGGCGGAACACTGGCAAATCATGACAACCAGATTGTCTTCGGTACGACCAACGGAATGACCATCAGTACCGGGCTGGAGTATGGGCCAGATAACGAGGCCAATACCGGCGGGCAATGGGTACAGGATGGCGGAACAGCCAACAAAACGACTGTCACCAGTGGTGGTCTTCAGAGAGTGAACCCCGGTGGAAGTGTCTCAGACACGGTTATCAGTGCCGGAGGCGGACAGAGCCTTCAGGGACGGGCAGTGAACACCACGCTGAATGGTGGCGAACAGTGGATGCATGAGGGGGCGATAGCCACAGGAACCGTCATTAATGATAAGGGCTGGCAGGTCGTCAAGCCCGGTACAGTGGCAACGGATACCGTTGTTAATACCGGGGCGGAAGGGGGACCGGATGCAGAAAACGGTGATACCGGGCAGTTTGTTCGCGGGGATGCCGTACGCACAACCATCAATAAAAACGGTCGCCAGATTGTGAGAGCTGAAGGAACGGCAAATACCACTGTGGTTTATGCCGGCGGCGACCAGACTGTACATGGTCACGCACTGGATACCACGCTGAATGGGGGATACCAGTATGTGCACAACGGCGGTACAGCGTCTGACACTGTTGTGAACAGTGACGGCTGGCAGATTGTCAAAAACGGGGGTGTGGCCGGGAATACCACCGTTAATCAGAAGGGCAGACTGCAGGTGGACGCCGGTGGTACAGCCACGAATGTCACCCTGAAGCAGGGCGGCGCACTGGTTACCAGTACGGCTGCAACCGTTACCGGCATAAACCGCCTGGGAGCATTCTCTGTTGTGGAGGGTAAAGCTGATAATGTCGTACTGGAAAATGGCGGACGCCTGGATGTGCTGACCGGACACACAGCCACTAATACCCGCGTGGATGATGGCGGAACGCTGGATGTCCGCAACGGTGGCACCGCCACCACCGTATCCATGGGAAATGGCGGTGTACTGCTGGCCGATTCCGGTGCCGCTGTCAGTGGTACCCGGAGCGACGGAAAGGCATTCAGTATCGGAGGCGGTCAGGCGGATGCCCTGATGCTGGAAAAAGGCAGTTCATTCACGCTGAACGCCGGTGATACGGCCACGGATACCACGGTAAATGGCGGACTGTTCACCGCCAGGGGCGGCACACTGGCGGGCACCACCACACTGAATAACGGCGCCATACTTACCCTTTCCGGGAAGACGGTGAACAACGATACCCTGACCATCCGTGAAGGCGATGCACTCCTGCAGGGAGGCTCTCTCACCGGTAACGGCAGCGTGGAAAAATCAGGAAGTGGCACACTCACTGTCAGCAACACCACACTCACCCAGAAAGCCGTCAACCTGAATGAAGGCACGCTGACGCTGAACGACAGTACCGTCACCACGGATGTCATTGCTCAGCGCGGTACAGCCCTGAAGCTGACCGGCAGCACTGTGCTGAACGGTGCCATTGACCCCACGAATGTCACTCTCGCCTCCGGTGCCACCTGGAATATCCCTGATAACGCCACGGTGCAGTCGGTGGTGGATGACCTCAGCCATGCCGGACAGATTCATTTCACCTCCACCCGCACAGGGAAGTTCGTACCGGCAACCCTGCAGGTGAAAAACCTGAACGGGCAGAGTGGCATCATCAGCCTCCGTGTACGCCCGGATATGGCGCAGAACAATGCTGACAGACTGGTCATTGACGGTGGCAGGGCAACCGGAAAAACCATCCTGAACCTGGTGAACGCCGGCAACAGTGGTACGGGGCTGGCGACCACCGGTAAGGGTATTCAGGTGGTTGAGGCCATTAACGGTGCCACCACGGAGGAAGGGGCTTTTGTCCAGGGGAATATGCTGCAGGCCGGGGCCTTTAACTACACCCTCAACCGGGACAGTGATGAGAGCTGGTATCTGCGCAGTGAAGAACGTTATCGTGCTGAAGTCCCCCTGTACGCCTCCATGCTGACACAGGCAATGGACTATGACCGGATTCTGGCAGGCTCCCGCAGCC
>ENA-ORUL01002322-ORUL01002322.1-human-gut-metagenome-genome-assembly--contig:-NODE-2322-length-11014-cov-2.760106_pt1 | contig 11014 bp, 11 predicted proteins | sample MGYA00242084_ERZ509219 | MGnify/ENA primary metagenome ERZ509219 (study PRJEB26280, sample SAMEA2338792) | human gut metagenome | biome: human gut; feature: human-associated habitat; material: faeces...
GAGATTCCAGTTTCTGTCATCTCTCCGATATATCCGTGGCATTCGCTGTCGAGAGAGTAGTGGCAGATAAATCCGAGAATATAAGCGATGGATGCTTCTCTGCTATTACTCCGGTTGATGACACGTCTTGCTTGTCGGAAGAAAGGAGCAGCAATTTCTGCGTGCATCAAGTGCCCGGCTTTGCTGACTGGATTGCTCTTTAGCGGTCTGTAAAAGAATAAAATGTCAGGACCGTGGAGTCCGATGTCAAAAAGTGCACGGTGTTCTGTGATGATACGCCGAATATCCGGATTTTCTATATTTGCAAGGACTTTTTTCCCAAATGTGTAGTGTGCATAAGCTGCAGGCATGGCAATTCCTCCTTTGAAATTACAATGATAAAGTGTAAGTATTGTATGTTAAGTTTGTCGTATGTATTGTGTTAAAAATTTGTAAAACAGCTGCTTGTTATTTTGTCAGCACTTCGATTCCAGTCTCTGTGACGAGCACCATATATTCAATCTGTGCGGAAAGTCCATCGTCAATCGTATAGACCGTCCAGTCATTATCCTCATCGACGAAGAAATCAGGGCTTCCTTCATTGAGCATCGGTTCGATTGTAAACATCATACCCGGAACAAGGACCATCTCAGATCCCTTTGGGGTTACATAGGAAACAAAGGGTTCTTCGTGGAACTCCAGTCCGATTCCATGTCCGCCGATATCTTCTACGACAGAATACCCGTTTTCCTGTGCGTGCGTGTAGATTGCATCGGCAATATCTCCGAGGTGTCCCCAAGGTTTTGCCGCTTTTAAGCCAAGTTCTACACATTCTTCAGTTACGCGTACGATCCGTTCGGCACGTTCGCTGACGGTTCCGATTTTAAACATTCTGGACGCGTCTGAAAAGTAACCGTCAAGGATTGTAGAGACATCGACATTGATGATATCTCCTTCCTGAAGGATGATATTTTTATCCGGGATTCCGTGACAGATCTCATTGTTCAGAGAAGTGCATACACTTTTCGGGAATCCTTCATAGCCAAGCGGAGCCGGAATGCCACCGTGGGAAACGGTGAAATCGTGTACGAGTACATCGATGTCCTCTGTGCTTATGCCTGCGTGGATGTGTTTGGCAACGTGGTCAAGCACAGCGGTGTTTAATTCGGCACTTTTTTTGATTGCTTCAATCTGAGCGGGTGTCTTTAACAGTTCTCTTCCCGGGACAATGTGTCCTGCTTCCCTCAGTTGCTCCATTTTTTCTTCCATCGCCATATGGCAGCGTTTATACTTTTTGCCACTGCCGCACCAGCATAATTCATTTCTTTCCATGATGTAAGACTCCTTTTTATAAAATAATGTACATTGTCAGGCAAAGAAAAAAGGGAAAAATACAGTCTTTTCCTTTCTGCCTTGCAATGGTTTAAAATAGTAACAGATGATTTGTACTTCATATAGTATACCGCATTTTTTTGTTGTTAGCACCTGAAAAATAAGATATACTATATTTGTTGAGAAATAGTGACTGTGAATCGGAAGGGATGGGAAATATTTCCATAGAAAGGAAGGGCTTGTATGTTAAGAATAGGAATGTTGACAAGCGGTGGCGATTGCCAGGCACTGAACGCGGCGATGCGTGGTGTGGTAAAGGGTATTTGTTCAAAGATCAAGGACGTGGAGATTTATGGCTTTAAAGAAGGCTATAAAGGATTGATCTATGCTAATTTTGAGATGTTGACTCCGAAAGATTTTTCGGGGATCCTCACGATGGGTGGAACGATCCTTGGGACATCGAGACAGCCATTTAAACTCATGCGGGTTCCGGATGAGAAGGGACTGGATAAAGTGGAAGCGATGAAGCACACTTACCATAAGCTGAACTTGAATTGCCTTGTGATCCTTGGAGGAAACGGGACGCATAAGACGGCGAATCTTCTGAGGGAGGAAGGGCTGAATATCATTACACTTCCAAAGACGATCGATAATGATCTGTGGGGAACGGATATGACGTTCGGATTCCAGAGTGCGGTAGACATTGCGACAAATACCATCGACTGTATTCATACAACTGCTACATCCCACAGCAGAATCTTCATTGTCGAGGTGATGGGTCACAAAGTTGGCTGGGTGACGCTTCATGCAGGAATTGCAGGAGGAGCGGATATTATCCTGATTCCGGAGATCCCATATGATATCGAGGTTGTGGCAGAAGCAATCCGGAGAAGGACAGAGGCAGGAAAGCATTTTACAATCCTTGCGGTAGCAGAAGGTGCCATCTCCAAAAAGGATGCAAAGCTTTCTAAGAAGGAATACAAAGAGAAATTAAGAAATCGTAAGTATCCGTCCATCGCTTACGCGGTGGCAGAGGAATTAAAAGAACGTACGGGTCAGGAAATCCGGATTACAGTGCCGGGACATACGCAGAGGGGAGGCTCTCCTTGCCCATATGACAGAGTGCTTGCGACAAGACTCGGAGCAGCGGCAGCGGAATTGATCATGACAGAACAGTATGGTTATATGGTCGGAATCCGCAACGGGGAGACGACAAAAGTGCCGCTGAAGGAAGTGGCAGGAAAGCTGAAGACGGTGCAGCCGGATTCCGGCATTGTCCAGGAGGCGAAGATTACAGGAATCAGTTTCGGTGATAAATAGCAGAGGTTACAGGAAATACAAAAGGGAACTGTAGATTGTTTTCCGGAATATAGAAGAATGAAACACCAGCAGGAAGATAAGGAGAGAAAAATATGTCATATACAGCATTGTACAGAAAGTTTCGCCCGGGTGGATTTGAGGATGTAAAGGGGCAGGATCATATCGTACAGACATTGAAGAATCAGATAAAGGCAGAGCGGATCGGACATGCTTATCTTTTCTGTGGGACAAGAGGAACCGGAAAGACGAGTGTGGCGAAGATTTTTGCGAAGGCCGTAAACTGTGAGCATCCAGTAGACGGAAGCCCGTGCGGGCAATGCGCGATGTGTCAGAAGATTGCGGAAGGGACATCGATGAATGTGATAGAGATCGATGCGGCATCGAACAATGGTGTCGACAATATCCGTGAGATTCGTGAGGAAGTCGCATATCGTCCAACGGAAGGAAAGTATAAGGTATATATCATCGATGAGGTGCATATGCTTTCCATCGGTGCGTTCAATGCACTGCTAAAGACACTGGAGGAGCCGCCGGAGTATGTAATCTTTATTTTGGCTACAACAGAAGTACACAAGATACCTATTACCATTTTGTCCAGATGTCAACGGTATGACTTTAAGCGGATCACGATCGATACGATCGCGGCGAGAATGAGTCAGCTGATGGAGACAGAGCATGTGGAAGTAGAAGAGAAAGCAATCCGCTATATTGCGAAGGCAGCGGACGGTTCTATGCGTGATGCGCTAAGTCTCCTCGACCAGTGTATCGCATTCTATCTCGGACAGAAATTGAAGTATGATGATGTGCTGGAAGTACTTGGCGCAGTGGACACAGATATTTTCAGCAGGATGCTTAGACAGGTCATGGCGCGGGATGTGGCAGGGGTTCTTCAGACGGTAGAGGAACTGGTCATGCAGGGAAGAGAACTGACACAGCTCGTGGCAGATTTTACATGGTATTTAAGGAACTTGCTTCTTGTGAAAAGTTCTGATAATATGGAAGATGTTCTGGATGTTTCCACAGAGAACTTAATTCAGTTGAAGGAAGAGGCAAAGATGATTGAAAGTGATATGCTGTTTCGGTATATCCGTATTTTCTCAGATTTGTCTAATCAGATCAAATACGCCACACAGAAGAGAGTGCTTCTGGAGGTGACATTGATCAAGCTCTGTACACCGGCAATGGAGACGACGCAGGATAGCCTGCTCGATCGGATCCGTGCAGTGGAAGAGAAGGTGGAGAAAGCAGATTTTTCGACGCAGGGAGAGCAGAGAGTTGTCTACGTGCAGGAGGAGAAGCAGGCGGGGCCTGTTGAGCGCCCGAAGCTTGAGAAAGCGATTCCGGATGACGTGCGGGAAGTGGTGCAGAACTTTAGGGGAATTGCCAATGAGGCATCGCCGATGCTGCGCAATTATCTGAAGTATGCGAAACTAAGTCTCGGTGGAGATGACCGGCTGTTAGTTGTACTGCCGGATGAGATTTCTGCAAATGTTGTGGGGACAGAAGAACATAAGAAGGAGCTGGAAGCTCTGATTGAAAACAGAATCGGCAAGACAGTGACGCTCGATGTCCGTCAGGTAGACGATGGAAGAAGGTTCGAGGATAGTTTTGTGGATATAGAAGATGTGATTCATATGGAAATTACGGTCGAAGATTAAGGAGGATATGATTATGGCAAAACGTGGAGGATTTCCGGGCGGAGGAATGCCGGGAAACATGGCGAATTTAATGAAGCAGGCGCAGAAGATGCAGCGCCAGATGGAAGAACAGGCAAAGGAAATGGAGTCGAAAGAATTTACAGCAACAGCAGGCGGAGGCGCTGTAGAAGTGACTGTTTCCGGTACAAGAGAAGTCCTGAAAGTGAAATTACAGGAAGAAGTGGTAGATCCTGATGATATCGAGATGTTAGAGGATCTGATCGTTGCTGCAACAAATGAGGCGCTCCGTAAAGTGGAGGCAGAATCAGCATCAGCAATGTCAAAATTGACAGGCGGTCTTGGCGGAGGAATGCCGGGACTTCCATTTTAGTGTAAGAAGGAGCGGAGGATATGGACTATTACAGCAGTCAGATCAGTAAATTGATCGAAGAGCTGTCAAGACTTCCGGGAATTGGTGCAAAGTCAGCCGGGAGGCTGGCTTTTCATATTATTAATATGCCGAAGGATCAGGTGGAGCGGCTGGCATCTACGTTGGTGGAGGCGAGAAATAATGTAAGGTACTGCGCGCAGTGCTGTACATTGACAGACAAGGAACTTTGCCCGATCTGCGGAAGTAATAAGCGAGATCAGAGGACAATCATGGTCGTGGAGACGACCAGAGATCTGGCGGCTTATGAGAAGACAGGAAAATATAACGGAGTCTATCATGTTCTTCACGGTGCGATTTCTCCGATGCTTGGGATCGGACCGGGAGATATTAAATTAAAGGAACTGATGGAACGGCTTCAGGGGGATGTCGATGAGGTGATCATCGCCACGAATTCCAGCTTGGAAGGAGAGACAACAGCGATGTACCTCAGTAAACTGATCAAGCCGACCGGAATTAAAGTCAGCCGTATCGCAAGTGGGGTACCGGTAGGAGGAGATCTGGAGTACATCGATGAAGTGACACTTCTGCGTGCATTGGAAGGAAGAACACAGCTGTAAACGTGAAGATGCATTTGTATGAGATACTGCAGGAGGAAACAGAATCAAATATGCAAGGAGGAAACGGGTATGAAATTTTTTATTGACACAGCAAAAGTGGAAGAAATCAAGAAAGCAAATGACATGGGTGTCATCTGCGGAGTAACTACAAACCCATCTTTAATTGCAAAGGCAGGGCGTGCTTTTGAAGATGTAATCGCAGAGATTGCATCGATTGTAGACGGACCGATCAGCGGTGAAGTAAAGGCCACGACCACAGATGCAGAAGGAATGATCGAGGAAGGCAGAAAGATTGCGAAGATCCATCCGAATATGGTTGTGAAGATTCCGATGACGGCGGAAGGGTTAAAGGCATGTAAGGTACTTTCGTCCGAAGGGATCAAAGTCAATGTCACATTGATCTTCACTGCGAATCAGGCGCTGCTGGCGGCGAGAGCCGGTGCAGCTTATGTATCTCCGTTCCTCGGAAGACTGGACGATATCTCTGTGCGAGGCGTGGATCTGATCACAGAAGTGGCAGAGATCTTTGCCGTTTCTGGTATTGACACCGAGATTATCGCAGCGAGTGTCCGCAATCCAATCCATGTTACGGATTGTGCGCTGGCAGGAGCTGATATTGCGACAGTGCCATATGCAGTGATCGAAAAAATGATACACCATCCTCTGACAGACCAGGGAATCGAAAAATTCCAGGCAGATTACCGGGCTGTGTTCGGGGAATAAACGGCTTGCATAAAGAGAAAGCAGCAGATATAATTGAGTAGGAAAACAAAATGTGGAGGCAGTCTAATGAATAAATTAGAATTAATGAAAATGGCGAATGAAATCCGCAAGGGCGCTGTGACGGCGGTTTACCATGCGAAATCAGGACATCCGGGCGGATCATTATCCGCAGCAGATATCTATACATATCTTTTCTTTGAAGAGATGAATGTTGACCCGGCAGATCCGAAAAAAGCAGACAGAGACCGTTTTGTCTTATCGAAAGGTCACACAGCACCGGGATATTATGCGACACTTGCAAACAGAGGATTCTTCCCGGTAGAAGATCTGACAACACTTCGTCATGTGGGATCTTATCTCCAGGGACATCCGGACATGAAGCACATTCCTGGTGTAGATATGTCAAGCGGATCTCTCGGACAGGGAATCTCAGCAGCAGTTGGAATGGCGATCGGAGCAAAGCTTTCCGGAGATGATTATCGTGTATACACACTTCTTGGAGACGGAGAGATCCAGGAAGGGCAGGTGTGGGAAGCAGCCATGCTTGCAGGACATAGAAAATTAGATAACTTAGTTGTGATCGTAGACAACAATGGACTTCAGATCGATGGAAATATTGCAGATGTCAATTCTCCATACCCGATCGACAAGAAGTTTGATGCATTTAACTTCCATGTGATCAATATTGACGGACATAACTTTGACGAGATCGCAGCGGCATTTAAAGAAGCAAAAGAAGTAAAAGGAAAACCGACAGCGATCATCGCGAAGACGATCAAAGGAAAAGATGTTTCTTTCATGGAAAATGAAGCTTCTTGGCATGGAGCAGCTCCAAATAAAGAACAGTATGCAGTGGCAATGGCAGATTTAGAGAAGGTAGGTGAAGCATTATGTCAGATGTAAAGAGAATTGCGACAAGAGAGAGCTATGGAAAGGCATTGGTAGAATTAGGAAAGCTTCACGAAAATCTGGTTGTGCTGGATGCAGACCTTGCAGGTGCTACAAAGACAGCGATGTTTCAGAAGGAATTTCCGGAGCGTCATATTGACTGTGGAATCGCAGAAGGAAATATGATCGGGGTTGCAGCAGGACTTGCTACGACAGGAAAGGTTCCGTTTGCAAGCTCGTTTGCGATGTTTGCAGCAGGACGTGCATTTGAACAGGTGAGAAACTCTGTCGGATACCCGAAGTTAAATGTGAAGATTGGGGCAACGCATGCCGGAATCTCTGTAGGAGAAGATGGAGCGACACATCAGTGTAACGAAGATATTGCGTTGATGAGAACGATTCCGGGAATGGTTGTGATCAACCCTTCAGATGATGTAGAGGCAAAAGCGGCAGTGAAAGCAGCGTATGAACATGAGGGACCGGTATATCTTCGCTTTGGAAGACTTGCAGTTCCGGTGATCAACGATAATACAGAATACAAGTTTGAACTTGGAAAAGGAATTGTATTGCGTGAAGGAACAGATGTGACAATCATCGCAACCGGGTTGGAAGTATCTGAATCGTTGGAAGCTGCAAAGAAATTAGAAGCAGACGGAATCAGTGCAAAAGTAATCAATATTCATACGATCAAACCGCTGGATGAGAAATTAGTGATCGAATCTGCAAAAGAAACAGGGAAGGTTGTTACAGTAGAAGAACATTCTGTGATTGGCGGACTTGGAAGTGCTGTATGTGACGTGCTGTCAGAAAATTATCCGGTGAAAGTGCTGAAGATCGGAGTGAATGATGTGTTTGGAGAATCCGGACCGGCATTAGAACTGATCAAGAAATATGAACTGGATGCGGACAGCATTTACAAAAAAGTAAAAGCATTTGTATCATAAGAGCAGAGACTATGATCAGAAAGAGTAAGAGATATAAAAGTTGGAAGCGTAAAGTCCTCCATGTGCGTAAGGAGTGGCAGGATGAGTTTTGTGAGAGCATCCGTGACATCGCGACACATCCGGTGGTACTTCGCATGAAATTGTATCCCCATCACGGTAACAGCAACTGCTACGAACATTGTCTGCATGTTGCGTATTATAATTATCAGTGGTGTAAGTTTCTTGGTTTGGATGCAAGATCTGCAGCGAGAGGCGCAATGCTTCATGACTTGTTTTTGTATGACTGGCACACACACAGAAAAAAGACGGGTGATCGGTTTCACGGATTGACACACCCGAGAACAGCATTGAAAAATGCAAGTAAGTTTTTTGATCTCAATGAGATTGAGAAGGATATTATTTATCGGCATATGTGGCCTGTGACATTTTTCAGAGTGCCACGGACAGCGGAAGGTTTCATTACCACTTTGACAGATAAATATTGTGGAGCGTGTGAGACGAGTCAGAGAAAGCCTAAGCAACGAAAACAGGTAATGCTCGGATCATATCAATAAAAGTAGAGCAGAAAAAGAACGCGGAAGGGAAAGTACAATGTTTGTACGATTCCTTCCGCTTTTTGTCGAAATATTCCAGCAACCTCTCGACAACAAGTGATAAATTCAGTCGGCTTTGTGTGCTATGCTAAAGAAAATACGCAGAGAGGTGAGTAAAGATGGAAAGAGAGATTCCTAGAAATGTAAGACAGATTGGGAACATATCCGGCGGTCCTAAAATCTATGTAGAAGATTATGTAGATACATTTTTCGGGCAAATTTCGGATCAGACAGAGGAAATTCGGGGAGCATTTTTAATAGGAGAGATGGAAGACAAGGAGCATCCGGATTACATATACATCACAGGAGCAATCCAGATGTATGAACTGAAACGGGACGGAAATACATTTCAGATTACGGAAGAAACATGGAAAAATGCATACGAAGACTGCAAGCGTTATTTTGGAAATGCAACGATCGTAGGATGGTTTGTAAGTGCCCCGGGAATTCCGGCTGAGATCAATGACGAGGTGATACGGACACACGAGAATGCTTTTCCAAATACGTATTCTATATTTGTTATGCGGGATTTGCGGGAGAAAGAAGATTATTTTTATGTGAATAAATTCAATGATCTGATGAAGGTGAGTGGATATTATATTTACTATGAGAAAAATCCTGCGATGCAGAATTATATGATTGCATCGCGAAGAAAAAATGGACTTACGATCAGTGAGTCGGTGGAGGACAGGGCTGCAAAAAGTTTTCGCAACCTGATTCGTACGAAGGGGGAGTTAGAAGATCAAAAACAGTCAATTCATTTTATGCGTATCGCCAGTTCGTTTTTGATCTTAGTCATGGGGATAACGATGATGAATAATTATGACAAGATTCAGTCGGTACAAAAATCGCTGGAAGCACTCACAGAATCTGCACAATCGGAACAGGAAGCAAAAAGAGTCAGCGTAGATCGGACGCCTTCCGTTGGATTAAAAAAGGAGCTGGAAGAGCACGCAGTAGAGAAAAAAGAAATCAACAAAGAAGATGCTGCAGCAAAAAGTGGAGAAAAGACCACAGAAGAAAAAACAAAACAGGAAGCATCTGACTGGAAAGAAGGAGCTGCGGAGGAACTTGAGGAGGGAAGCCAGGGAGATATTTATGTTGTGCGGAAAGGGGACACGCTTTTGTCTATCAGCAGAAAAGTTTATGGTACGGATGAAAATATTGCATCTATCTGTAAGATCAATGGTTTGAAAGAAAATGACTTTATCTATGTAGGACAAAAACTGCTTCTTCCGTAATCAGAAAAAGAAAATTAAAAACACACCAGAAAGAAAAAGTGTGATATAATGTACGCGAATATAAGTAAAACAGCGGGATAACGATTAGATCCCGAAAAACAAAGGGGAAAACTATGACTGATAAAATCAATAAAGAATTACATTTGTCAGAGTCGATGCAAAATCTGAAAGAAAAGATCAGAAAGCATAAATTAATGAGGTGGAAAAGAATTATTACGGCAGCATTTCTGGGATTTATGATCATTTTTGGATCTTATCTGCTTTTGGAGTACCGCACATATGAAAATACACGAGTGATTCGTACATACAAAGGAGACAGTTCGGCAGATGGAAGCTATAAGATGTTCGGGGATTCCGTTTTAAAATATACAAAAGACGGAATGACACTGATTGATCAAAAAGGAAAAGAAATATGGAATCACTCTTATCAGATCAAGAATCCGATCATTGAGATTAATCATGAGGTTGCAGCAATCGGAGACAGTGGCGGAAACAGTATCATTGTAATCGACCATGAAGGGATCAAAGGAGAGATTGAGACGACGCAGCCAATCGAAAAGTTGTCTATTTCCACGAATGGAATTGTGGCAGCAGTGTTAAAAGATGAAGTTTCTCCGAAGGTGATGTGTTATGATTCGACGGGAAATATTCTCGTAGAAAATAAAGTATCAGCAGCAAAAGACGGTTATCCAGTGGAAATCGCACTTTCCAATGATGGGACAACCTTGATCGTGTCTTATTTACATGTACAAAGCGGAGCGCTTGCTTCCAACGTGGTGTATTACAACTTTGGGGATGCAGGAAGAGAAGAGAAAAATAATCAGGTTGCCGGAGAAAGCTATACGGGTCAGATTGTTCCAAGTGCTTTTTTTATGGATGATGAGACGTCTGTGCTGGTCGGGGAGTCTGGGTTTTATATTTATGAGGGAACAGACAAGCCTAAATTGAAAAAAGAAGTAAAATTTGATACAGAGATCAAGAGTGTATATCATACAGAGAAGTATATCGGTTTTGTTTTAAAGGCAAAGGACAAAAAGGGATATGAAATCTGTCTTTATAATCAAAAAGGACAGCGGACGATGTCTAAAAAGTTTCAAGGGGATTATGCACATGTAAAGATGGTCGGAGAAACGGTGATGATGTATGACGGTGTAAATTGCTGTATTTACACTGCGAATGGTGTGAAGCGGTTTGCCGGACAATTTCAAGATAAGATTCTCGATATAGTTCCGGTGGGGGGAATCAACACTTATACGGTCATGAATATCAACGGAATCCAGAAAGTTCGTCTGGTAAAATAGAAGGGGAAAAGAGCAATGGATCAGACAAACTGGATGGCAGTCATTGTT
>ENA-ORUL01002323-ORUL01002323.1-human-gut-metagenome-genome-assembly--contig:-NODE-2323-length-10997-cov-15.829556_pt1 | contig 10997 bp, 12 predicted proteins | sample MGYA00242084_ERZ509219 | MGnify/ENA primary metagenome ERZ509219 (study PRJEB26280, sample SAMEA2338792) | human gut metagenome | biome: human gut; feature: human-associated habitat; material: faeces...
TGAAATATGCAAGATATGCAGATGATTTTCTTGTGGGAATTATCGGAAGCAAGCAAGATGCACAACAGATAAAGGAAGATATTAAAAACTTCCTTGCTGATAAACTGGCATTGGAGCTGTCCGATGAAAAGACACTTGTCACTCACACGGAAAGACCAGCCAAATTTCTCGGATATGAAATCACTGTAAGAAAGTCCAACGACCAAAAAAGGGATAAACGGGGTAGATTAAGAAGAACCTATGGTAAAAGGGTCTGCTTAAATGTCAGTATGGAAACTGTCCGTAAAAAACTTTTCAATTTGGGAGTCTTAGAACTGACAAACCGTAACGGAAAGGAAATATGGAAACCGAAATGCAAATCGGGACTGATATACAATGACGACCTTGAAATCCTTGATAGTTATAATCGAGAAATCGTGGGTTTCTATAACTATTACTCCATAGCCAACAACTGCGCCCATGCCTTGAATAATTTCAAGTACATCATGGAATACAGCATGTACAAAACGTTTGCAGGCAAATATAAGTGCCGAACACGTAAGGTAAACAAGAAATATCGTAAGAACGGTAGGTTTATCATAAAACACATGACTAAAACAGGTGTAAAGGAAAGATTCTTTTACGATGGTGGCTTCAAACGAAAGAAACCCACCTATAAATCGGAATGTGACACTATGCCACGAACAATTTATACTGCGGGACGGACAAGTCTTGTTGAAAGGCTGAAAGCCCGTGAGTGTGAACTATGTGGAGCGACAGACGACCTTGATATGCACCATGTAAGGAAGCTAAAGAACTTGCAGGGAAAGGAAAGCTGGGAACGACACATGATTGCCCGCAAACGCAAGACGATTGCAGTGTGCAGGAGTTGTCATAAGAAGATACATGACGGAAAGATAGACTGAAATTAGTGGAGAGCCGGATACGCTGAGAGGTGTAAGTCCGGTTCGGAGGCGAGCATTTGGAAACCTGCCATAGAAATATGATAAGGCGCCGGGTGCTTAGCCTACACAAGACCGTCCGCAAGTATTTCGGTGAGGCTGTGGTTGTGACACAGGAGGTTGACGATATTATCTCATCACCAATTGTCAAGGAGACTATCATCAACAACTCCGACTGCAAGATACTTCTCGACCAGCGCAAATACATGAACCGCTTCGATCAGATTCAGGAATTGTTAGGTCTGACCGATAAGGAGAAATCCCAGATACTGAGTATCAATATGGCTAACAACCCCAACCGCTTATATAAAGAGGTGTGGATTGGACTCGGAGGAACACAATCGGCAGTCTATGCAACAGAAGTGTCTGGCGAGGAATACTATTGCTACACCACGGAGGAAACAGAAAAAGTTGAGGTGCAACAACGCGCCGCCAAACTCGATGGCAATCTTGAAATGGCAATCCGAATGATGGCACAGCAACGAAGGGCGGGTATTACATGAAGTTCATGAAAGTCACTATGACAATTCTATTTAGTATTGTAGGTGCTCTTATCGCCCTGTTTACATTTTCGCTGATCATCTTTGGACTTGGAGTCAAACTTATCATGCACATGGCACACAAAATAAGATAATCATTAAACTAAGATATGAACTATACATCAGCTCTTATTGAATCTGAATACACTGACTTTAGTCTTGAATAAAAACAAAAATCTAAAAATGAAACAACTGAAATTTCTAATTCCGATATTTGTCATTTGCTTGTTTCTTGGAACAAGTAAGGCAAATGCCCAATGGACCGTAATAGACCCGTCCAACATTGCGCAGAGCATCGTAAACAACTCCAAATCACTCGTTCAAGAGTCGCAGACGGCGACCCACATGGTGAAAAATTTTCAAGAAACCGTGAAAATTTATCAGCAGGCGAAGAAATATTACGACGCTCTCCAGTCGGTCAACAATCTCGTCCGCGATGCCCGAAAGGTGCAGCAGACAATCCTGATGCTTGGAAACATTTCCGGCTATTATGTCAATAATTTCCAGAAGATGCTCACGGATCCAAACTTCACATCTTCAGAATTGTCTGCAATCGCCTCCGGTTATACCCGAATCTTGGAAGAAGCCAATGGTGTGCTTGGTGATTTGAAACAGGTGGTCAACATTACCACTCTCTCAATGACCGACAAAGACCGTATGGATGTGGTGGATAACTGTTACAAGGAGATGAAGCGTTTGAAGAATCTGACCGCTTATTACACCAATAAGAACATCAGCGTCTCATATCTGAGGGCGAAAAAGAAAGCCGACACACAAAGGGTTGTAAACCTCTACGGCGACGGCAGTGAAAAATACTGGTAGTCATGCTGTGTGCGATAGATTTCAGTAACCTTCACACAATCCTCCGCTCGCTCTATGATGAGATGATGCCACTTTGCTCAGATATGGCGGGCGTGGCACAGGCAATAGCTGGATTAGGTGCATTGTTCTATGTCACCTACCGTATCTGGCAATCGCTGGCGAGAGCAGAACCTATTGATGTGTTCCCGCTTCTTCGCCCCTTTGTTATCGGATTCTGCATAATGTTCTTCCCTACGGTGGTACTTGGGACAATCAATGCGGTGATGTCGCCAATCGTGCAAGGAACGGCCTCAATGCTGGAGGGGCAAACCCTCGATATGCAAAAGTACCGTGAGGAAAAAGACCGGTTGGAATATGAGCAGATGATGAATGACCCATCAACCGCCTACCTTGTTGATGATGCTGAGTTTGACCGTCAGATTGATGAACTCGGTGTTACCGAAATCGGTACAGCAGCCGGTATGTATATTGAGCGTGGAATGTATAAGGTCAAGAAAGCCATTCAGAACTTTTTCAGGGAATTACTTGAAATGCTGTTTCAAGCAGCCTCCCTTACGATAGACACAATAAGGACATTCTTCCTGATAGTGTTGGCAATCCTCGGCCCGATAGCGTTTGCCCTCTCGGTATGGGACGGCTTCCAGTCAACACTTACCATGTGGATCCAGCGATATATTCAGACTTATCTATGGCTTCCGGTCGCGGATTTGTTCAGTACCATTCTTGCCAAAATCCAAGTTTTGATGCTTCAAAACGACATTTCTGAACTGACTAATAACCCCAATGCAGACCTCGACGGGACAAATACCGCGTATGTTATCTTTATGATTATCGGTATTATAGGTTATTTTACAATACCAACTGTGGCAGGTTGGATTATCCAAGCCGGAGGTGCAGGAAACTACAACCGTGCTGTCAACAACACCGCCATGCAGGTAGGCTCAGGTGCTGCCAGTGTCGGAGGTGCAGTAGCAGGAAACGTGGCCGGCAGAGCCGGAAAACTATTAAAATGACATTCAAACACAGATTAAATGGAGTTCAAATCACTTAAAAACATAGAGTCATCTTTCCGTCAGATAAGGCTTTTCGGAATTGTATTTGTGGCTATGTGTGCGGTGGTTGTCTCGGTGGCTCTGGTTATGGTTTTCAACTTTGCTGAAAAGCAGCGTGAAAAAATCTATGTCCTTGACAATGGCAAGTCTTTGATGCTTGCCTTGTCACAGGACATGAGCCAGAACCGTCCGGCAGAGGCACGGGAGCATGTAAGACGTTTCCATGAATTGTTTTTCACTCTCTCGCCTGACAAATCAGCTATCGAACACAATATCAACCGTGCATTGATTCTCTCTGACAACAGCGCATACAATTACTATTCTGACTTCTCTGAAAAAGGTTACTATAACCGAATTATCTCCGGCAACATCAACCAGATATGTCAGGTGGACAGCGTTGTGTGCAACTTCACTAACTATCCATACACGGCGGTGACTTATGCGAAGCAGAAAATCATTCGTCAGAGCAACGTGACTGAGCGCAGTCTTATAACAACCTGCAAGCTGACCAATTCGTCAAGATCAGACGACAATCCCAACGGCTTTATAATCGAGGGCTTCAATATCCTTGAAAATAAAGATATTTCCACAATCAAACGATAAGTGAGAGTTTTATCAAAAGTACGCTACACCATATATAATAAGGTGTGGCAAATACCCAAAGGGAAATTGAGAAATTTCCTCAGAAGCAAATGTGATGATATACCGCAAAAACGACGGTTGACAATCGTGGGTATATTCTTCGGATTGTTTGTCCTGATCGCATTCCTATTGTTCGGCAATGCCTGTTACCACATAGGATTGGGACAAGCCCGTCAGCAACTTGAGGAGATAAAACATATGAAGGCAGTGGAGTTGCCAGCTTCCACTGAAAAGCAGCCAATAACAACATTTGATGACATTTGATGAACTGAAAGCAAAAGTCAATGGCTGGTTTCAGCCGAAAAATGAGGCTGAGAGAGCCAAACTTAAAAAGTATGCCATTGTATTTCCCGCGATGTTCCTGACATTCATCGTCGCCCTTTGGTTAATCTTCGGGAGTGGTTTTTCTTCCGACAAAACTGATACAAGCAAAGCAAATATGGAATTGCCAGATGGCGACAATGCTGAAATTGAAGGGAACAAACTCAAAGCAATGGAGGCTAAGGCACTTGAAGATGAGAAACACCGACAAGACAGCGTAGTCCAGACATTCACTGAAATGGCGGACACAATGCCGACAAATATTTCAGAAGAGCCGACAGCAATAGAGTCATCGGCACAGGCTTATCAGTCAGTCCAAGCGTCACTCGAAGATTTCTACATTCCCGAAGACCAGTCAGCGGCACAGGTCGCTGAATTGCAAGCGAGGATTGATGAACTGGAGACGGCAAATGCGGCGACCCAGCAGCAGACTCAGTCTAATGAGATGGAACTGATGGAAAAATCTTATCAGTTGGCGGCGCAATACCTCGGCACCGGCAATGGCGGTCAGCAAGCGGTCATTGTGGATGAGCCGGAGAAGGAGCGTAAAGTTATGCCCGTAAATCAGGTCAACCGTAATGTGGTTTCCTCTCTCAGTGCCGCAACATCTGAACGGTCATTCTCTACCGCTGTCGGCGGCAAGCGTCAGAATTTCAAGAATACCATTTCAGCGTGCATAGCCTCTGACCAGTCGGTAATTGATGGTCAGAGCGTGAAACTGAGAACCCTTGAACCGATGTGGATTGGGAACTCTCTGTTGCCAAAGAATACAACCATTGTCGGCTCGGCGCGATTGCAGGGGGAACGCCTTGAAATCACCATCGAGAGTATAGAGGCATTAGGCTGTATAATGGAAGTTGACATCGCTGTATATGACTCAGACGGTCAAGAGGGTATCAACATTCCCAACTCTATGGAGTCTGACGCACTGAAAGAAATCGGAGCCAATATGGGTAGCACCGTCGGCAGTTCAATCAACATATCCACCAATGCTGGAGCACAGATTGTCTCCGATGTGGGGCGAGGCTTACTCAACGGCGTAGGTCAATATCTTACCAAGAAAGTCCGGCAGGTGAAAGTTCATCTGAAATCCGGCTACAAAGTGATGCTCAAACAAAATGAGCAGTAATCAACAAAACACACCAATAACGAATGAAAACAATCACAAAACTCTTCGTTGCGGCAGTGGCGCTCTTCGGAGCAGCCACCGCTGTCAACGCAAAAACAGTCAAAAACACCGATAACAATGTGTCTTCTGACACTGAAACGGTCGCCGAACACGACATGAATGTGTACGGTTCTAACTATACCGACGGCGACAAATTCGATGGTCTTACCCGAAAAGTCGGCTTCGACCGAATGATTCCGCCTCATGCGCTGGAGGTATGCTACAACAAGACCACGCATATCATCTTCCCGGCTGAGATTACCTACGTGGATCTCGGTAATGAGAACCTTGTTGCCGGACTCGCCGATGGTGCGAAGAATGTGCTGCGTGTAAAATCAGCTTTCAAGTCGTTCAAGCAGGAAACCAATCTTTCGGTTATCACTGAAGATGGTAGCTATTACACATTTAACGTAAAATTCGCCAAAGAACCGCTGTTGCTTAGTATCGAGATGACTGATTTTCTCCATGACGGTGAGGCTGTGAACCGCCCCAACAACGCGCAGGAGATTTATCTGGAAAAACTCGGTCAGGAGTCGCCTATGCTTGTAAAACTGATTATGAAATCAATCTACAAACAGAACAAGCGCGAAATCAAACATATCGGCTCAAAGCGTTTCGGTGTCCAGTTCCTACTGAAAAGTATCTATACCAACAATGGACTTCTCTATTTCCACACCGAACTGAAGAACACATCAAACATCACTTTCGACATTGATTTTGTGTCGTTCAAGATTGTGGATAAGAAAGTTATCAAACGTACCGCCATGCAGGAACAGTTGCTTGAACCGCTCCGCGCTCAGAACTATGTGACGGTGGTACATGGCAAATCAACGGAACACACCGTGTTCGCCTTGGAGAAATTCACTATCCCCGATGACAAGCAGCTCATTATCGAGGTCGCCGAAAAGGAAGGCGGACGCCATCAGTCTTTCGTGGTTGATAACGAGGACATCGTAAGAGCCAATGTAATTGACGAACTAAGCATTCAGTAAGCCTATGAAGAAATTTCTTATTGCAACAATAGCTATGCTCAGCCTCTTCGGAGGCCGAGCAATGGCCCAGCGAACACTTCCCGGCATGAGGTCGGTAGAAGTCAAGGCGAATATGGTTGATGGTTTCTATACCGGCTCAGCCCGCAACTGTGGCTATTCTTTCGGTGTCTATTACTCCGTTTTCAAAGGCAACAATGCCCACGAATGGGTCTTTGGTGGAGAATATCTCCAGACCTACAAGCCCTATGGCGAGAAAGGTCGAATCCCTGTGGCTGAGTTTATAGGAGAAGCGGGATATAATCTCCACCTATACAGTAACTACTCACAGTTCTTTCATCTCTATGGTGGCATTTCGGCTCTTGCCGGATATGAGACGGTCAACTGGGGAAAGGCGCTGTTGTCTGACGGAGCCACGCTCCACAATACCGACTCATTCATCTATGGTGGCGCAGTCAACATTCAGGCGGATTTCTATCTCTCAGACAGAATCGCCCTCACCGCCAATCTCAAAGAGAGATTCATTTTCGGTAATACAACGGGGCACTGCCATTTCTCCTACGGACTGGGCATTAGAATTATGATGGACTGACAGGCTATGAGATACACTGAGAAAGATATTCCGAATATCCCGCTGACCACATTCATGGATGCTCTTGGCGAAAAGTCAGTTGGCGGCTATGGATATTTGAAACTTTACTATGCTCCGTTCCGCGATGATGCAGAGGCATTATTTGTGGTTGACACCAAAATGAATAATTGGTATGACCACGGGACTGATGAAGCGGGAGATCTGTACGGTTTGGCTGAACTTACTGCAAGGGGCGACCATCGGAAAGACATTAACGGCTACATCATAAAAATGATGAACGAGTATGAGATAGCCAAAGAAATACTCACAAAAAGAGCCATTGAGCCACAAGTAATACACCTCGACATAAGCAAAATACCGCTTACTGACTTTATGAAGGCTTTGGGGCAGGAACACCCGGTAGCCGCTGACGGCGATTTGAGAATCTACAATTCTCCCTACGATTCATCAGCCAAAGGCACTATGGTTATAAATATCCGCACGAACTTATGGCGCGATACCAAGACAGGTTCTAATGGTGGAATATATGACCTTGCATATGAACTGACTGGCTGCGCTAACAAGTCAGAACTCAACCGATATATTGCCGGTGAGATGAACGCTTTACAGAAAAAGCAGATTTCCAAACCTGAGGAAAAACCGCTAAAGCCAAAACGAAAAATGCGCCTATGAACATCGACGCTATCCGACAAATCCCGCTGGTGGATTTTCTCAACCACCTCGGCTATCAGCCGACCGGACGCGACAGCAAAGGACTGTGGTTCTACTCTCCATACCGCAATGAGCGTAAGCCCTCGTTCCATGTCAACCCGCGCAAAAATCTATGGTTCGATTTCGGGAGCGGTGCAGGCGGCGACATCTTCAACCTTGCCGGAGAGTTGACAGGCGAAACAGACTTTATCAGACGGGCGGAGTTCATAGCCCAAAAGATGCAGTTGGCTATGGAGAAGCCCTACAAGCCAATGCCGTTCAAGGAAGAACCAACCTTTGAGAATGTAGAAATCTCCAGATTGGAGGCTCCGGTGCTGCTTAAATACCTTGCTGACCGTGGCATACCACGCGACGTAGCCCAACGCTATTGTGTGCAGGTCAATTATGAATTGCACGGCAAGAGGTATTACGCCATCGGCTTTGAAAATAACGCGCATGGTTATGAACTGCGTAATTCCTTTTTCAAAGGCTCTTATCCACCCAAGCATATAACCCACATTTCCAATGGCAACGCCCGATGTAATGTCTTTGAAGGATTCATCGACTTTCTCTCAGCGGAACGACTCGGATACAATCACGGCACTGACACAATAGTGCTTAACTCTGTCTCCAATCTGAATAAAGCCATTGCGCCACTGAGAGAATACAGCGCGGTGAGTTGCTATCTCGATAACGACAATGCCGGACGAGCCGCCCTCGTCAAGCTCCAGCAGGAGTTAGGCGATAAGGTAATGGACAAGTCCGCACTTTACCCCAATCACAAGGATTTGAACGACTATCTAATGTCGCTCTATCCCAAACAGACAACAAAATCAAAACTCAAACTCTGAAAAATGAAAACAATCCTCAATAGAATCGGCGCAATCCGCGTCACTCCCGCCCGTTTCTTCGGATTCTGGGCAGTCCTCTTCGCTCTCGTGTTCTCCCTCACCTCATGTTCTGACGACCTCGATGTGCAGCAGTCATATCCCTTCACCGTGGAAGTCATGCCATACACCGACAAAATCGCCAATGGCGAAACAGTCGAACTGCGTATGACCATTGCCCCCGAAGGGAATTACACCAACACCCTCTACACAATCCGATACTTCCAGTATGAGGGGAAAGGAACACTGAAACTTGTCGATGGCCCGACACTCGTCAACAATGACCGTGTTCTCCTCGAATCCAAGCAATTCCGACTAAACTACACCGCCAGAAGCACCGGCTCACATGAACTAATGATCACGGTGGAAGATAATTATGGAACCCGCTGGGAACAGACCTTTGAGTTCAACAACAATGACAGCGACGACAACGGTGGCACGGGAAGTCTGGTTGTGACTCCCATCAATCCCGGAACAGTAACACCCATCGGCAAATGAATAAACTCCTGATACTCTTTGTGGCATTGTTCTCCATTGTGGGAACAATGTCCGGCAACGCCGCCTCTCAGCGAACTGTCCCCGCAAGGGAGCAGAAAACGAAAAGAAGTATAATGGAACTGCCGCTCTTTGAGCGAGCAGTTCTCATAATCAAGAAGTTTGAAACACTCCATAAGCCGAAACATTGGCCTTATGTGGGATATGGACATCAAGTTCAGCCGGGCGAACCCTACCGCCGTGGTTGTCAACTAACCGAAGCACAAGCTGATGCACTTCTTCGCAAAGACTATTCCAAATTCTGCGCACTGTACGAGAAATATGGTAAAGACAAATATCTCCTCGCAGCCCTCGCATACAACTGTGGACCCGGTGTAGTTAACAAGTCCAGCGTCCTCCGCCTCCTCAAATCCGGCAACCGCAACATCTTCAAGGCCTACACATCCCATTGCCACTACAAAGGCAAATGGCACAAGGGGTTATATAACCGTAGGCTTACGGAAATAGCCGCCCTTTTTCTCCCTTAATAACAGTCTAATAAGTTGCGTCTAAGGGATGCACTCCATTCGGGGTGTGTCCCTTTGTCGTATCTTATAGACCAAAAAACGATACACTATGGCCTCAATAAAAGTAAAATACCGACCGTCAACGATTGCAGACCATGAAGGTGCAATCTACTACCAGATTATCCACGAAAGGAAAGTCCGTCAACTCAACACCGAATACCACGTCATGCCCGAAGAATGGGATGAAAGCCGCTCGATGGTGACAACCAAGCAATCCAGCGAAAGAAAATCTTTCATTCTCTCAATCCGCGAGAGAATCCGTTGGGATGTGGAGCGACTAACCAAGATTGATAAACGTCTTGATGCTGAAGGATTGTCATACACAGCCGATGATGTGATTGATGAGTTTCGTAGATATGCAAGCGAATACTCGCTGTTCAACTTTATGGAGAGTCTGATTATCAAGTTTAAGCAGAATGGCAAGGCGCGAACTTCCGAAACCTATACGGCTGCACTCAACAGTTTCAAGAAGTTCCGTAAAGACGAAGACATTATGCTCGACTGCCTAACCTCCGAGATAATGGAAGCATACGAGGCATGGCACAAGCTACGCGGCAATTCCCCTAACACCATATCATTCTATACCCGTATTCTTAGGGCTGTCTATCATCGGGCTGTTGAAGATGACATCATTGAAAACCGTAATCCGTTCCGTCATGTCTATACAGGGGTGGACAAGACCGTAAAACGCGCTATACCATTGCCTCATATCAAGAAAATCAAGGCACTTGACTTATCGCTCTCTCCGCCATTAGACTATGCCCGCGATATGTTCCTGATGAGCTTTTATCTTCGTGGCATGAGTTTCATAGATATGACCTTCCTGAAGAAAACCGACCTCAAAAACGGCTCGATCGTTTATCGCCGACGCAAGACCGGCCAGCAACTCACAATAGCATGGGCTCCGGAAATGCAAGCCATACTCGACAAATATCCCGACAATCCAACACAGTATCTTCTTCCGATTATCAAGTCAGAAGGCATCAATGAGCGATATGCCTACCGCAACACCGGTTACAACATCAATCACAACTTGAAAAAGATAGCCGACATGGTCGGAATCAATATCCCTCTGACAATGTACGTCGCCCGCCACTCATGGGCCAGTGCGGCCAAAGCAAAAGGCATCCCCCTCAGCGTAATCAGCGAAGGCATGGGCCACGACAGCGAAGCCACCACCCAAATCTACCTCGCCTCTCTCGACACCTCAGTGGTTGACAAAGCCAACAGCCTAATCCTGGGTCAGCGGATTTTCCCGGTGGGCACACGTTGTCTCAGGAATAGAGTGCGGCC
>ENA-ORUL01002333-ORUL01002333.1-human-gut-metagenome-genome-assembly--contig:-NODE-2333-length-10959-cov-10.128485_pt1 | contig 10959 bp, 6 predicted proteins | sample MGYA00242084_ERZ509219 | MGnify/ENA primary metagenome ERZ509219 (study PRJEB26280, sample SAMEA2338792) | human gut metagenome | biome: human gut; feature: human-associated habitat; material: faeces...
AGAATGTCGGAGTCGGTTCAGTGATACCACGTTCTGTACCAGCCAATTTAGCTGTGAAACCAGACAAGAAGTAATATTTAGTTTGTTCTGCGTTCAAGATAGATACCGGAGGCAATACACCGAATGCGTCAGCTGACAAGAAGATAACTTGTTTAGCGTGAGGACCTTTAGACACCGGTTTAACGATGTTTTCGATGTGATAGATAGGATAAGAAACACGAGTGTTCTCAGTTACTGACTTGTCAGCGAAGTTGATTTCGCCTTCAGCGTTAACTGTACAGTTTTCCAACAAAGCATCGCGTTTGATAGCATTCCAGATGTCCGGTTCGCTTTCTTTATCCAAGTTGATAACTTTAGCGTAGCAACCACCTTCGAAGTTGAATACACCTTCGTCATCCCATCCGTGTTCGTCATCACCGATCAACAGACGTTTCGGGTCAGTAGACAAAGTAGTCTTACCTGTACCTGACAGACCGAAGAAGATAGCTGAGCTCTTGCCTTCTTTATCTGTGTTAGCAGAGCAGTGCATAGAAGCCATACCGTTCAAAGGCAACAAGTAGTTCATGTAAGAGAACATACCTTTCTTCATTTCACCACCGTACCAAGTATTCAGGATAACCTGGATCTTTTCAGTCAAGTTGAATACAACTGCAGTTTCTGAGTTCAAGCCCAGTTCTTTGTAGTTTTCAACTTTAGCTTTAGAAGCGTTCATGATAACGAAATCAGGTTCACCGAAGTTAGCCAGTTCTTCAGCTGTCGGACGGATGAACATGTTTGTTACGAAGTGAGCTTGCCATGCTACTTCCATGATGAAGCGCAGTTTCAGGCGAGAGTTTTCGTTAGCACCGCAGAAAGCGTCAACTACGAACAGTCTTTTGTTAGAAAGTTCTTTAGTTGCCAAATCTTTCACAGCTGCCCAACATTTAGCGTCAACTGGTTTGTTGTCGTTTTTGTATTCTTCAGAAGTCCACCATACTGTATTTTCGCTGGTTTCGTCTTTTACGAAGAATTTATCTTTAGGAGAACGTCCTGTATAAACGCCAGTCATTACGTTTACAGCGCCCATGTTAGTTACCTGGCCTTTTTCAAAACCTTCCAAACCTGGTTTTGTTTCTTCAGCGAACAAAACGTCATAAGACGGATTGTGCACAATCTCGGTCACACCTGTGATACCGTACTTGCTTAAATCTAAATTTGCCATTTTTTTTGAATTAATTAAAATTGGTATTTCGTTTTATTATCTCTTTTCACCTGAACATGAGGAGCTTTGGATGCCTCCTTGTAAATCCGGGTACAAAAGTAATACTTTCTTTGAAAAGGAAGAAGGGATTAGAGAAATTTTTCCCTAATTGAATCTCTTTTATAAATTCCTAACAATATCTGCAAACTGAATATTGCAATTTGAAAGATTATCGTTTACTTTGCAAGCCAGAACGTTCTCAATACGATGAAAATGAGATTAAATTATGATTAAACTATAATATGAAAGTAATTGATTTTAGCCAAACAAATTCGATTCTAAACCAGTACATATCCGAAATCAGAAATGTAGAAGTTCAGAATGATCGCCTGCGTTTCCGCCGTAACATTGAACGGATCGGAGAAATCATGGCCTACGAAATGAGCAAAGAGTTCCGATACTCCGTAAAAAACATCCGGACACCACTGGGCATTGCTCCCGTCAGCACACCGGACAACCAGCTTGTCATCAGCACCATCCTCCGCGCCGGCCTTCCTTTTCACCAAGGCTTCCTGAGCTATTTCGACGGAGCGGAAAATGCATTTGTATCTGCCTATCGTAAATATAAAGATACTCTGAAATTTGATATACATATAGAATATATCGCATCTCCGCGTATTGACGGCAAAACGCTGATTATCACCGATCCGATGCTGGCCACAGGCGGCAGTATGGAACTGAGTTATCAGGCCATGCTTACCAAAGGCCATCCCGCCGAAATTCACGTAGCTTCGATCATTGCCAGCCAATATGCAATCGATCATATCAAGAACGTATTTCCCGAAGACAAAACAACCATCTGGTGTGCTGCCATCGATCCTGAAATCAATGAACATTCCTATATTGTACCGGGGCTGGGCGACGCAGGCGATCTGGCTTACGGAGAAAAAGAGTAATATCGATTAAAGATTCCTTCGATATTGCTGCGGCGACATCCCCATTTGCTTCTTGAAGAATGTGCCAAAATAAGAAGCATTGGGGAAGCCGAATTCATTGGAAATCTCCTGAATATTTTTTTGCGTATTCTTCAACAAAGAGATACACTTACGGATAATCGCCTTGAATACGAGTTCCTGCACCGTATATCCACAGATGCTTTTGGAAAGGGCCGAAAGGTATTTCGGAGACAGACAGAGTTTATCCGCATAGAACTCTACACTCCTTTCCTGCATATAATATTGCTCTATCAACTGGATGAGACGGACAAATATCTCATTTTTCCGCCCGCCCGTTTCCTGTCCGGCACTAATCAATTTACGGTTATAGACCGAACAAATACGATAGGTCAGTGCCAGCAGAAGAAGTTTCTGCTCATAAAGGCTAAACGCACTCTCCTCCAATTGCAGCACACTGTCTATCAAAAACATATATTTCATAATCTCATCTTCCTCGCCGGTATTCCATACACAGGAAAGTTCAGGGGTAAGCTTCGAATACATATACATGGAAACCACTGAGTTACCGATAATGTCACGTATAGGTTCTATCTGATAGCCAAGAATAAGAATTTCCATATCTTCGGTCTCTTGAAGCACTTGAAACCAAGACTCCTCATGGATAAACAAAGTCTCACCCGCCTTGGCAGAAGCGCACTTATTATCAAGAGAAAACTGGAAACTACCTTGCCGACAGACAATCAAACCAAGCCCCTGCATCAGAAAAGGTTCTTTCAAAGAAGATGGAAAACAACTAAGCACACCTCCCGAACTGCATATATTCTTCCCGCTTTTCAGATCGCGGTCAAGCTGTAATAAACGTTCCTGCTGAGTATCCATAACACTGACTCACTGATAAATTACTATTGAAAAACGATACTAAGTTAGCAATTTTCGTTTGGGATAAGGCACTACGAGCACAAAAATCATACAAATAACGCCTGCATAAATAGTCCCCCCCGCCATTTCTTTCACTGCAGAGAGCGTAGCCTGCACCTGTATCCGCCCCTTGACGGACATAGCAGCCATGTTATGCGCTTCCGTTTCACTCTTTCCCTGATATTGCATTCCCTGCACGGTATTGATATACGAAGCAGAAGCTTCGGGATTTACCAGATCGACATTTTGTGCATAACGGGTAATATAATGTTGCTGGCGTTCCTGCAGTACATTTGAATAGATGGCCCCTCCGATGCCCGGTCCCAGTACCATGCGGACGGTAAGCATGATGCAGATCCAGGTAGAAAGATATTTGAAAGGCATCCGCTGATTGGCATAAGCTGCCGTCAATGCATATAAGATCATCATTCCGATGGTACGGATAATTACGGGATACTTCATTCGCTCGTAAAGTCCGGCTGTCTGCACTTCAAAGTACATGAATCCTGCCGACAATGCCAGAAAGAAAAAGCCGAGAGCAAAAAGATATTTCAGATGTACCCCTTTAGCCCCCAATACGATGGAAATCAAGGCACCGATAAAATAACCGACCATACACCAGTTTGCCAGCGATGCATTCTGCAAATTATCCAAGTGCATCCCGACTCCTGCATATACATTGACAAACATCGCGCTGGAATTGATGATCATCAGCAGTAAATAAAGCAAAGCCCCCATACGAATGGTACGCAGCCTCAGCGCCCCCAATATAAAGTAAGAAGACCGCCGAGTAACATCCATATAAAGAAAAATCCCGGCAAAAAGGATACTGATCGCCGTTGCCCAGCAAATAGACGTATCATCATACCAATCCAGCACCTTGCCATAAACCAACACATAAGTGATGCACGTCAATGATACGCAGAATGCGGTCACATTGCCAAACTTGCGGAAGTTGATGGGGAAACGTCCGGTAAAACCATGATTAGGCATCGTAATAAACAGTATCAGAATGGAAAGCAGCAGAATACCCATCATAAAATAGTATACATATTTCCATTCGTATTCGAAAGCCAGCCAAGCCGTTAGCGCCGTACCCATTTGCCCCAGGATCATAAAAAACAGATAAACTACCGGCTGGCTGACACATTTTTCGATATCCAGCTTATTCCATCCCGTCGCGTCTTTCGGTTCCATGCCGGGAGTGATATTGCGCGTTGCCTCCATGCCAAAAGCATATTTGATCAGCGTAAACAGATTAACCATCATCAGTACCATACGCAGGAACCCTGTCAGCAGACTGCAGAGTGCCAGCAAAAAGATACTTTCAGTTTTGGCACACACGTAGCTGAATATATACATCAGTGCAAAACCTGCGATACACATCAGTTTCTCCCTCCGTATACAAACCAGCTCATACAAGAAGGGAGCAAATGCCGCCATACCGATGGAAGTCACAAAATTGGCAAACTGAATATGCTCGGAAATAATACCCAAGCCGCTCATCATCTCGGTACTGTTCACGGAGTATACCCCGCCCACCGAAAGAATCGGCAGAAAAAAGAACAGCAGGATGATAATACCTATCGGTTTGGGCACCCAATTGTAAAAAGGATAATTTCTAGGACATGAAGGCATGATCATCAGAGTTTAGCTTTTACTACTACCATCATACCCGCCGCCAACTTATCATTATCTTCCTTCGATAAATCCGTAAAATCAATACGGACAGGGATACGCTGCTGTATTTTTACGAAGTTTCCGGCAGAATTGTCAGTCGGCACCAATGAATATTTAGAACCTGTCGCTCCGGAAATAGCAGTTACTTTGCCTGCAAATTCTTTCTTACTGATAGCATCTACCGTGATAGCCACCTCCTGACCGATGCGGAGATTCTCTATCTGCGTTTCTTTATAATTAGCAATAATCCATTTTTGTGTATCCGGCAGAATATACGTAATGCATTGCCCTGCTGTAATGAACTGTCCTTCTTCCAGAGAACGTCTGCCTAACTTGCCATCGCAAGGAGCCAGTACAACCGTATACGACAGATTCAGCCGTGCCATTTCAAGCGCAGCTGTTGCACGCTGGATGGCGGCTTCCGTATTCTCACGACGGTGAGAAACTTCATTCACTCCCGAAAGTGCCGCCTCCCGCTGACGCCTGGTTGCTTCCAGCTTCTTAAAGGTAGCTTCATACTCCGTTGTAATCTGTTCCAACTGGATAGGTGTTGCCGCATTTCGTTTGACCAGATTTTCATACCGCTGCCGGTCTTTCTCCAGTTTTGCCAGTCGGATTTCTATTTCGGCTATAGACGCATCATACACAGATGCAGTCGTTTGCGTAGTCTGTAAGGTAGCATTTATCACAGTGGCGCCTGCCTGCGCATCTTTCAATGCAGCCTCGGCTTCCATCACCCGGATTTTATATTCGCGATCGTCCAGCACCAGCAAAGTATCTCCCTTGCGCACCTGCTGATGTTCTGTGAAATAAATCTTATTAATATAGCCTGATGCACGTAGATTGACAGGCGACACATATTGCTCTATCTGCGCATCATTGCTGGTTTCCGTCTGCTTATAGCCCAGAAAAAGAAAAATAATCTCAATCACTCCCCAAACAATCACAGCGATTCCAAACAGACTTACTATTATCTGCCAGCGGCGTAATTTTCTCATTTTCTTAGCTTTCTCCTGATGCGTACTGGAGACTGTATTTTTTTCCATTGTTTCCATATGAATGATTCAATTAGTTATCTATTACTTGAACAGGGATGCGATCTGTCCGGTCAGTTTTAGTAACATCAGGTTGGTCACCCGATAATTATAATGTGCACTAATATAGTTGTTCTGTGCCTCGCTCATCCGCATTTCATCCTGCAGAACTTCAGTCATTGAAGTGATTCCTTCCCGATAGCGGTCGGTAGTAACCGTATACACTTCTTCGGCAAGCAGATAATTGTCTTTCTGTTTTTTAAAGTTCCGCTGGTTATTCATCAAGTCATTTACAGCATTCAGATACTGTGTTTGCAGATTCTTCCGTGTATCCAACCGTGAAAGTTTCATGGTTTCGATATCGATCATTGCTTTCCGGATCTTATACTTCTTATCCAAACCATCAAAAATAGGAATACGCAAAGTCAGCCCCACTCCATAAGAACGGAACCAATGATTGGACGGACCGGAATGAAACCAATGATAAGCCTCATCAGTATAAGCGGCAAACCTCCAGTTTCCCGTCAGATTGAGAGAAGGAATATAGCCATTACTTATCAATCGTTTCTGCCGCTCTGCCAGCTGCACCTGTGATTGGAGCAACTGAAGCTCATAGAGGTTTTCCGACAGTCCGGTCAAAGCAACCGTAGCGATACTATCCGTATTGACCGGCAACAGGCCGATTTCTTTTTCTGCCGGATAATCCATGATGTACTTCAGCATATTAAGCTGCTGTGTCATCATCGCCTGCGCATTGTCATACTGTACTTTCAGATTTTCCAGATTGATATTCACCCGCTTCAGGTCAACTTCCATTGCCATTCCATTATCAAAGAAAGCCTGTGTGATATCTCTCAGTTCTTCCAATCGGGTAATATTGGCTTTTATCAATGCAATCTGTTCTGCAGTGACCTGTCCCAGATAGTACATTTTACTGATCTGCAAGATCAAATCTTCCCGTGCCTTTTCATACGAAAGCCGGCTCATCTCATCCACAATCTCTGCTATGGAAATCGAAGTATAGAGAGTCTGATTATAAAGTGGCATCTGCAATTCTATCCCGGCATTGGCACTATATTGCAACGTTCGGGTAATATTATAAGGTACTCCATAGGAAGAACCGTCAGTTACTGAGACAGGCGGATCGATATTATCATTAAAGTTGGCAAAGCCATTGATTTGCGGCAACAGCTTCACCCGATTCTCCGAAATGCCATACTTACTTTTCTGCATCGCTTTTCGTTTTCCCTGTAAAGAGAGATTGTTCTCAATCCCTATACGAAGGCAGTTCTCCAGAGTCAGAATATTCTGTGCGCCTCCATGAATGGCAAGGAGGCAAAAAAAGGTAAAAATGAACAATAGTCTTTTCATAAAAATCGCTCTATATTCAGGCACAAATTTAATGGGTTGCGACAAAATGGGACTATCCATATATCGACTGTTTATGTTCATATTTTCCTTTTTCAGTCCTGATATCCACCTTAATTATTATAATATCACTATATTTAATAGACAAATCTTCGCCCTTTGTCGATTTCCTTTTCTTCTGTTTAAAGAACCACTTAACTTTGGAATATAAAATCAATTAACAGCAAAACAGCGTTTGTTTTTCATAATTTTTTAGTGAATGCATAAGCGGCTCTCTTCATCCCGAAGAGAGCCGCTTAAGGTATATAGAGTACAATATAGTACAAGATCAGAAAAAAGTTTAAGAGTTCTCAGCCTCCTTTTTTTTCGGAGTTGTTAACTTCTTCTTGCTGAACCAAATCAGAATCATCACCCCGATCAGCAATAAAGCCAGTGACGCATAAGCTATGCTTTCCGTAACATGCAAGCTCTGCGGGTCAAACCACATCTCAATCGTATGCTGGCCTGCGGGGACATTCATCACACGCAAGATATAGTCAGCACGGGCAATATCCACCGGCTGTCCGTCAATCTTGGCCTGCCAGCCCGGATAATAAATCTCAGAGAAAACAGCCACTCCATCTTTAGCAGAAGAAGTTTCATATACCAGGCGATTCGGTTCATAGCTGGTCAGACGAATGGTAGATAAGGAGTCTTTGTAACCTTTCGTCACACCCTTCAACTGATCTTTAAATTTCGCATCAACCACTGCTGTTTCCGTTGGAAGAATATCATTCAGCGCATCAATCTCTTCATTTGCATTATTGACATACTGCACCTTATCCACAAACCAAGCGTTACCATACGCATAAGGGTTTTCAACAGGAACCGTCTGTCCTTGCTGTCCGGCAGGGAAAATAAAGTACTTCGTATTCAGCATATTCAGCACACGGAATTTGGAAGCGTCCACACTATCCATCGCACCGCCTGCGCCGGCAACTTCCTGATAGGCATCCTTCATTTCCGGAGTTATATGATAATCGATCATTTCCTGATAACGACGCAACTTGGCCGCATGATAACCACCCACACTCTTATGCCAATATGAGGTATTATTTTCATTGAAAGTATTACCGGGAAATCCTACGAAATTCAACACCCTATAATTCAAAGCCGTATCCTGAAGAATTATCTCATCCGTCTGAGTTTTAACGAATGCTCCTGTCTGGTTTGACTTCGATACAAATTGCTCATCATTCAAATAGCGCTTATTGACAGTCCACATATCAATCAGACACAGAAGCACGATACCTGCTACAGTAAAAGAAGCCTTCAGCTTTTTCTGCTGATAGAGGAATAACAAGAAACATCCTACTACTATAATAAAGAAACTGCGCCATGCATCCGAAGTCAGCATCGCCTTACGCATTTCGGCCAGATTCGTAATAATCGGAGATAAATACTCAGCAGGCAGTCCTTGCTGTAAAGCCGACATCTCTTGTGCCGGAATATAACTGGAGAAGAAAACTCCCGGGGCAACAGCCAGAATCAACGAAACACCGGCTGTCAATACCAAAGTGATAATTACTCCTGTCCGATTTTCTTTCAACTTTAATATTTCCGGTTTAGCCAGCACTTCTTTTAAGGCAAAGACCGCTAATAAAGGTATCGTAAATTCAGCTATAACTAAGATAGAAGATACGGCACGGAACTTATTATACATCGGTATATAATCGATAAAAAAGTCCGTAAGTCCCATAAAATTCTTTCCCCACGAAAGTAGAATTGAGAAGATGGTAGCTCCCAGTAGAGCCCATTTCAGCGGTCCTTTGACAATAAAGCACCCCAGTATAAACAGAAACAAAACAAAAGCTCCCACATAGACCGGTCCGGAAGTCATGGGCTGATCACCAAAATACTGTGTCAGCTGCGAATAGATGTTACTATACATCGGATTCGCTTTTGCCATAGCTGTCTCATTCTTGGATAAAGGAACCGATGCCCCTCCCTTTACATTCGGAACCAGCAAAGTAAGCGTTTCACCAATTCCATAACTCCAGTTCGTTATATAGTTACGGTCCAGTCCGCTGCTAGTCTGATTGGCAGCAGGCCCTTCCTGTTTCAGTTCACTCTTCCCGCGCATAGTCTCCTTACTATACTCATAAGTATGGTATAGATTGGAGAGGTTCGCACACACTCCTATCATCGCAGCCAATGCCAGAACGGCACTTGCCTTGAAAAAATGTGGCAGTTCCTTCTTCTTATAAGCATCTTCAAAATAAGCTCCTACAAAAAACAGGATGACAAACATGAAGTAGTAACTCATCTGAATATGGTTCGACTGAATCTGAAGCGCGATAAACAAAGCGGTAACAATCCCTCCCAACAGATATTTCTTCCGATAAGCCAGTACAATCCCGGCAATCGTAGGCGGAATATAAGCCAATGTGACAAATTTCCAAATATGTCCTGCCGATATCAGAATAAAGAAATAGGAAGAGAAGGCCCAGATAATCCCCCCTAAAGCAGATAACCAGACAGATAGCCCGAATGCCCGCAAAAGGATATAAAACCCGAGCATCATGATGAAAGTCAGCACCACATAAGGCGGAAGATACAAATGATAGATGTTTTCTATCCACTTCAGCGGTTTGGTAGAATCATAACTCGGAGACATCTGATAGGTAGGCATGCCACCAAAAAGAGAGTTTGTCCAGCGGGTACGTTCTCCTGTACGTTCAAGATATTCCTGAGCTTCTTGACCGGCTCCCACTCCAGCCACCGTATCGTGCTGAAACAGAATACGACCTTCGATATCAGCCGGAAAAAAATAAGCAAAAGAAAGAATGATAAAAGCTAAAATAGCAATTAAGTCGGGAAGGAACTTCTTCATAAAATTGACAATTGACAATTGACAATTGACAATTGAAGGTCAACAATAACAGCCCGGCAGATCACTCGTTCCATATAGCTGTTCATTGTCATTTGTCAACTGTCAATTGTCAATTAAATTAGTATCTATAATGTTCAGCCTTATAAGGTCCGTCTACCGATACACCGATATAAGCGGCCTGTTCCGGAGTCAGCTTCGTCAGTTTCACCCCGATCTTTTCGAGATGCAGGCGAGCCACTTCTTCATCCAGGTGCTTCGGCAAGCGGTATACATTTACTTCGTATTTCTTGTTGAACAACTCGATCTGAGCCAGTGTCTGATTGGTAAATGAGTTACTCATCACGAATGACGGATGGCCTGTTGCACATCCCAGATTCACCAGACGACCGTCAGCCAGCAAAAGAATGCTATGACCATCCGGGAAATAATAGCGGTCTACCTGCGGCTTGATGTTTACACATTTGATGCCCGGATAATGTTTCAACGCATCCACCTGGATTTCATTATCGAAGTGTCCGATGTTACATACGATCGCCTGATCTTTCATTTTCTCCATGTGGTCAATGCGAATAATATCGATATTACCCGTAGTAGTCACAAAGATATTACCTTCGGTGCAGGCATCTTCCATCGTTACGACTTCGAAACCTTCCATAGCAGCCTGTAATGCACAGATCGGATCGACTTCCGTCACAAGCACACGTGCACCATAAGAGCGCATTGAATGCGAACATCCCTTGCCCACATCACCGTAACCACATACAACCACTACCTTACCGGCAATCATCACATCGGTCGCTCTCTTGATACCGTCAGCCAGTGACTCACGACATCCGTAGAGATTATCAAACTTAGACTTGGTAACCGAATCGTTCACATTAAATGCCGGGAACAGCAATTTGCCTTCTTCCTGCATCTGATACAAACGGTGTACACCGGTCGTTGTCTCTT
>ENA-ORUL01002336-ORUL01002336.1-human-gut-metagenome-genome-assembly--contig:-NODE-2336-length-10952-cov-2.710838_pt1 | contig 10952 bp, 9 predicted proteins | sample MGYA00242084_ERZ509219 | MGnify/ENA primary metagenome ERZ509219 (study PRJEB26280, sample SAMEA2338792) | human gut metagenome | biome: human gut; feature: human-associated habitat; material: faeces...
AACGGGAGCTGGGCGGAAAATGGGCAGCAGCAATGGTATTCGGACAGTGCCTGATCGCATGGGTTGTTGCATTCGTTGTTTATCAGATTGCCGGGCTGCTGTAGCAGTTGACTGCATATAAAAAGAACCGGAAGGAATTCCAGTGTATGGAAATTCTTTCCGGTTTTTTCTATATTACAATCCAAATAAATGCTCGATCAGAATTTTCAGACCGATGAGGATCAGTATGACACCACCGGTGATCTCAGCATATTTTCCAAGTTTTCCACCGATTTTATTTCCCAGGAAAACCGCGATGCAGCTGATGATAAATGTGGTGATGCCGATGAGACAGACGGCGGGAATGATGTCTACGTTTAGGAATGCAAAACTGATACCTATTGCGAGAGCATCAATGCTGGCAAGCAGCAGAATATCCTTTGCCGGAATAGAATTCACATCAGTATCACATTCGGCTTCCGCTTCTTTTGATTCCCGAATCATATTGACCCCGATAAAACCAAGCAGGAAAAATGCAATCCAGTGATCTACAGCTGTGATAAAGGACTCAAAATAGGTTCCTACCCACCAGCCGATCAGTGGCATCATTGCCTGGAAAAATCCAAAGGCGAGTCCCAGTTTCAAGGCATAAGTTTTGACTTGTTTTTTCAGACAGATTCCTTTTGCAAAGGATACGGCACATGCATCCATGGAAAGGCCGATTCCGATCAGAAATACAGAAAATAAGCTCATTTTTTCTCCTCCTTCATAAAAAACGAGACTTATCCACGCAAAAATATCACGTGAATAAGTCTCGTTATTGAACGCTGTACCAGATGGAAAACCATCAATATGTTGACACAGCGACTCTGTACAGAGCTAACTACTCCCTTATTGCAGTTTTATTATCATAACACCATACTTCTACACCATTTCCACCACCAGCATTTAGATGAATGGAAACATCTAAATCAACTTTGTGTGCATTACACTTTTCTACAATTTTCTTTAAACACCCATTCTTTGTTGTTTTCTCTTCACAAGTACAGTCGTAAACAATATGTCCGTTATTTTTTAATGCAGAGATTACACGATTCTTGACTTTTCTATCTTCTACGGATTCCTGTAATAGTCCAACTGCTCCACTTGCACCTTTTCCTTGTGGACAGTGACCTGCATGTACGTTATATGATTTCATAATGATACCTCCTTAATAAAAATGAATATTTTTTCATAAAAATAAGAGCCTGCATTGGCTCTCTGGTTGACGAGTTACATATTTCTACCACTTACTAAATGGCAAATTAAAAAATTCGATGGATGGCGGTGTTGTTAGTACAAGAGTTGGGAATCAGTCTACTGTTGTTGTGGAAATACCGTTTAACAAAAAATTTACCAGTCCTCCAGCAATAAGCTGTTCTATAGAAACAACCCAGATTTACGCGGACAAGATTGCCGTAAAAAGCGTAAGTACTACTATGGCAGAAGTGTATGTGAATACATCCACAACGGAGCACAGTGCAAAAGTACATTGGACAGCAGTTTCTGTTGATTAACAACTATTTCCATCGTCCGATAGCGTAAAAATCACAGTCATGGGTTGGAAGTTTGTCTGACAAGCCCGGATATTTACGGGAATATACATTTGCGAGCTTCCCGCTCATCTTCTGCGTGGACATGATTTCGAAAGCGTTGTCTCTATCTACGTATGCCGGACTTACGAACAACGTATACGATGAATAATCAACAAAACAATAGTCATCAGGGAAAACGATTGTTCCTAAACCGTTCGTGTAACTAACGCTAACCAGTCCCCACACTTCAAGCATGCCGTTATTATATTTTTTATAATGTGTATATCCGTCGGAATGTAATTCATACGAATTGCCATTTAGTTCACGAACTGCTAATGCGCCGGCAGCATACCCCGCCGACTCATTCGCTGCAATATCATCAAGAGAATCAATCACTTTGTTTTTGTCAAAGCTTTCATTTACCGCCATATTCGTTGCATTCATTTGAGCAGCCCCATAACTATTACCTATTTGTGAATACTCAGTGACATCATCAAGCGAGATTGTTCCATCTTCATTTTGTATTACCCTATACTTCCTCTTACCCGCCATTGCCGCTTGTAAAACATCATCTTTGAAATCAACTGGTAATTCTTGTTTTGCCATTATATTCTTACCTCCTTAAATCTACCTAATGTGAATGACAATCTTCTTTGCCCTTGTGATTGTCGTTCCATCCAACTGTAAATATCTAACATGGCGGATTCTATCCTATTTAATTCGTCATATTTTATAAACATACCATTTTCGTAAAAAACTTGTCTTGTCCCATAATCCATTTTGTACGCATTTTCATTTACAATATCTAAGTTCTTTTCGAACGAATTGAACACGTTTACATCCCAATAAGATGTGTATTCCGCTAAGTCATTTCCCATATCCTCTATAGAAAATGGTCTTATGATACTGTTTGCTCTTTCTCTTAAATAAGATAAATTGTTTTTGATTCGGTTATAGTCACTTATATTAAAGCGATCATTTTCTGTCCAATTAACTTTTGGATTTATCCACTCAATCATTTATACAACCACCGCCCTCGCTTTTATTTTTCCAGACCATGCACCATTAAAAGATAAACTATTTTCATAGGCTCGAATCATTTGCTCTCTTCCATCTTTTAATTCGTAATAAAACAAATCATTCGCATCAACTCTTGGGTCTCCGCGCCAGTCGATTTCGTATGTTACGCGTCCTAAGTAGTAGGATGCCAGCCACATTTCTAACTCTTTTGCTAACGATTCCGTACTTATCAATGGGTTGTCCCATTCTATATCTTCACCGTTTTGATTGTGTGAAACCACGTATCTGTTTATTTCCCGTTTATATTCTTTTCCGTCTATTCTTACTCTTACGGTTGATTTCCCCGTAACTCCTGTAAACTTAACTCTGACAAAATAATTACTCTTATCTACAATAGAAGCTTTGATTACATTGTTTTCTTCTACTGTTACAGATAGGTCATACGATGGTTCTCGGAAATAAAACGTCCGTTCAACATCAGTTGGATTTAATTCCACCTCTTCTGTCAGTAGTTCTTGCTGTGTATTATCTTTGTAGTAGTTGTTTCTTATTACGGATATTTTCCGGACTTTATCTTGTCTCAAAGAAACAGGAGAACTGTTCAAATCATCTCTTTCTATGTGATAATTCGTAACATCGCCAACCGTTATATTATCAATGAACACTCGGCTATTCGGATATCCTTTTGTAAATTCAATTTCAACTTTATCAAAAAGTTCAAAACGCTTTTGCGTATCATAATTTTCTCTTGTTGGATTTATAGTCAACATCTCCACTTCTTTTCCATCATAATATGTGCGTATTACAAACTCTTTCGGAACAACGTTTCTGAAATTAACCTTGAATCCATAGGCAATAAATCCAGACTCTAACAATACCGTTAGTTTTGGATTCTCTATGAATACTCCATCAGAATTAGCAATTTGCTCACTTACATATCCAACATTTTTATATTCGCTTTGGTTTTGTGGCATAAAAAATAGACTTCCATCCACCTTGGAGAAGTCCTTACTGCACACTGCATAAGCATCTTTTTTTGTGTCGTTTAATATGTTAGAAACCTTACTATACTTCGTTTCTCCGTTTGAAGAAATAGACATATCCGGTTTAAAAGACGCTTGCAAGTGGATTCTTCCATCCCGATCATCGTAAAGTGCACAACGTCCGGCGTTTGCTATTATTTGTAACGCTTCACTATGTTTCACTGGTGGAATTGGATTGTATACAAATATGTCTTTTAAATAAGAATCTATATAATACTTATCTCTACTAAATCCGGCATCTTCAAATACGTCCACAGCTAAGTCATAGAGTGATATTCCTTGTTCTCTAAAAAGACCTTTGTAATACGTTCCGACCATAGAGTCAAATAAGTCTGTGCAAATGAACTGTACTTTTGTATCAGTGGCATTCCAACTTTTTAAGTAGGTAAGCATTTCCGGCAACCATTCGATATCTCCATTTCCGCTTACATCATATCCAGAAGAAACTTTTACTTCCTGACCTAATTCCAAATATCCGATTGCACTTTCAAGATTATCTGGATTATAGAAAGAGTCTTGATTATCCACGACCAGTTCAATGTCTTTGCTTGGTAACGATTCTGTTGTGGAAGATACGAATTCATTCAGTGAATAAGAAAGAACTTCATCATTTCCAAACGAATCTACGATTCCAAAATTAATTTTTCTAATTCTTAGTCTACCTTGCCCGTTGACCATTTCTGTAGGCTTTATCAGAATAAAAGATGTTCCATCAAATACATCTTCTGTAACAAACATTGGATTATTATTCTCGTATTGGTATTTTACAGATTCATTTTCTACAGTAAATTTTGTCGGGTAACTGTCTCCAAAATCAATGGTAAGTCCTTTAATATCCAGTGCTGTCAAACCACTAAATGATATACGAATTTCACCCAAAAGCTCCTCTGTCACCATACCGTTGTTATAATATGACAATCCGCTTTCCTTCTTAGGAAGAAAATACATACTACCGTCAACTTTGGAGAAGTTTTCTTCTGCTGTCGCATAAACTTGATTTACAGAGTAATCCGTAAACGGTTTCTTTTGGTCTGAAAAATAGGTGAATACGTTTGTCTTATCTGCAATTGCATTATTTTGAGCATCAGAATTAATAATTCCTATACTTGCTCTGATATATTCTCGATTCCTAAACGGACTCTTCATGGATTCTATATAAGCATCACTCACCGCTTGCATATTATCACCTACCTGCGTCAATCAAATTGAACTCTAATGTTTCATCCTGCGTAACCATATGCGTAAGCCTATCAACGAAAAGCGGTGTTCCTTTTCTGTCTCCTGGGTACATAATAATCGTAATCGGATGTCCGGGATTAGCCATATCCTCAAACGTAACAGGCACATAAAACGGTTTAATAGAATCCAACATCATCTTACGTGTTTTCGGCGACAGACCAACCCATTTTAAATTATCCAGTTTGTATAAATCTCTTCCAACTCTGGTTCCTATTACTGCATTATTTACGTTTCTTGCACCATTTACTGTTGTTGTAATCGTCCAAGAAAATCCTCTTGCCGGACATGGCCAATCATAACCATTTACGTTCAAAAATGATGATAAAGCCATCTGACCACCTCCTTATTTTTTCATAAGAAAAGCACCTACAAACGTAGATGCTTTTCTTTTAAGTAAACGAATATCCGCTTCTTCTCTTTCCTCTTTCATAAGAAGTTACGATATCTCTATCTTGAATACGCACTGTCAAATCTTTGTCAGCAGTTTCTCTTGTATTTTGTGCAATATCAGAGAGGTACGGTGCTAGTATTTCTGAAACTGCTTCTTTTACTCCGTCTTTGATTCCCCCGACAATTTGATAGTTATTTGCAACTGCGGTCTGCCCATTTGAGAATTGTCCAACAAGTTCCCCTCTGTTCGCCATAAACAATCCATCTTCCGGGAAACCACCAACAGAATATTGAGGGATTAAATCAGAAAGTCCGATTCTTCCGATTCCGTTCTTAAATCCTTTTGCATACCGAAAAACATATGTCCAAGGGTAATTATAATAACTTCTTGTCGCAATCTCTTTTCCTGTCTGGTCTCCTGTTTTTCCTCCTGTAACTCGCCCAAGTTCATTGATGGAAGCATGTACAATTTTTCCATCTCCTACATACATTGCGGTGTGCGCTCCCGGTCTTAACAGGACATCTCCTTTTTTCAGCCCTTTTCCGCTAGAAAGATTTACAGAATTTGCAACGTTTTTGAATCCCGCAGTCATTAACTGCCCATACATAGAACTTGTTGTTCCAATTCCGATATTGAATCCTGCTTTTTTTAGTGCTGTCGTTACAAAAGAACTACAATCGTAGTCGGGACCAGTTCTGTGCGCTTGATCATAACCATGTTTATTATCATTTGCAATTCCAATCGCCCATTTAATTGCACCGTTAATTCCTTTTCCTCCTACTGAGTCAAACAATTTTTCGATGTAAGATACCGCACTGTCAAACACTTTATTTACCGCGCCAGTTGCAAGCGGAACAAAGAATTTTGATACTCCCGACAAATCCGTAAACTTATCAATTGCAATTTGCAAAATCTTACTTGGATGTTCTACATAATCAAGTACATCCCCTGTAAAATTTGTAAACTTTTCCCATGCGTTACTAAAGAACGAACCAATACCATTTTTGAATTTCGGCATTCCGTCCATAAGCGCTTTTGTCTGTCCGGCCGGCATAATCTTTGTGCCTTTTTCCATCGGAAGCATGACATTTCTTCCCTCTGGAATAAATGGTTTTCCATGAGGTGGAACAATCAACTCTTTATAAGTAGAACCAGCTTGGTCATTCACGACTCCAATCGTATCGCTTGGAAGACCGTTCGAACCAGATGCAAACTTCGGATAATTTGTCCAGTTTTTTAATGGTTTTTTCGCACCGACTTTATCAAACACCCAGTTTATGCCATCAATCACTCCATTGACCGCTTTTTGTATCGGATTGATAATCCAATTGGCTACTTTTCCGAAAAACGATTTTATTCCAGACCAAATGCTAGTGACGCCATCATACGCTCCTTTGAACACGTCTTTGAACCACTGCTTGACATTTTTAAACGCATTTTTAATATCTGTCCATTTTTGCGAAAACCATGTTCCCACAAACGCCCACGCATTTTTTACAGACTCGTATGCTTGGCTGAACTTCTCCCCAAACCACTGAGTTACTGGCGAAAAAGTAATTTTTATTCCAGTCCAAACGCCTTCAAAAAACCCTTCTCCTCTTGCCCACGATTGTTGTGTCGCTGACCATCCTTTTTGAAATTGTCCTGCAATCGAAACCGCAGTCGTTGTTCCCCATTCTAATATTTTTCTAAATTGTAATTGCAGACCAGCTAAGCTAGCAGGAGAAAGCGCAATTTCCGGAATCTCGATAGTTCCTTTTCCGAAGATTTTATCGGCGAATCCTTGTGCAACTCCTCTTGCTAAATCGTTTGGAAGATTTAACATTGCTGATGTTAATGCAACAAAAAACTTTGATAAGTCCCAAGAAAGACCAGCCCAATCAATACCGCACAGAAAATCAACAATTCTCTGCCCCATATCCTCAAATGTATCGTCATTGTCTAGAGTTTCTAGGAATTCTGTCATTGCTTGCAAAATTCCCCTTACTACATTGCTAAAGGTTTCGGCTGATAGTCCAGCATCCCAATTTTCAAAAAATCCTTTTAAACTTTTTGCTAACGACTTTCCAAAATCTTTCCAATCAAACTCAATCGCAAATGCGTTTACAGCGTGGAAAGCTGTATTAATCGAATTGGCTATCGTTTTTCCAAGATTATAAAATAATCTAGGCGAAATCAATCCATTTAAGAATTTTGCTAGTCCACTTCCAAAATTCTCAGCTTTTTTATATACACTGTTCCAGTCAATGCTTTCCATTGCTTTTGATAGTGTATCTCCTATATAGCTACCAAGCTGCTCCAATGTTCGTATACTACTCTTATACGCTTCCAACAACTTATCGTTTTGCTTAAAGTTCGCAACTAAACCGCCATTTCCACCAGAACCAACACCGCCTGAACCCGAGCCGCCAGAACCGCCAGAACCACCTCCACCAGCGTTTTTATCATCAGGGGCGTTTATATTCAATTCATCAATTCCAAGAGTTACCAATTTTTTCGCATTTTTTGCAGCTTGTCCTAAATTTCCGGCTAAATCTCCTGCGCTTCCTGCTGAATCTTCTATATCAGTAGATACCTCTCCCAAATCATCAGAAAACCCTCCGCCACTGATTTCAAATTCCCATCCGAAAATCTGACCAAGTGCATTTAATACATTTTGAGTAAAATCAATGACTTTCGCCATGACTTTATTAAGTGTCTGAACAAATGGCTTAAACGCTGCGATAAAACCAGTTCCTATAATTGATGCAAATTTCTTGATTTGTTCTTGTAAGATACGTATTTGGTTCGCCCATGTCACTTTGTTACCGTATCGGCTTTTTATCCAATACTTCTTATAGTTTCCTATAAGGTCAGCGTACATTTTCAACCATAAAAATAAGACGTATCACTACGTCTTATGGTTGTCGAGCACTCTTGGGGAGATTATATTTATTCACTCCCTACGCGTTACGGTGTCAATCAGCCTTTCGAAATCTGATTGATTACCTCGGTATTAACTTATTGACTTATCCATTTATATCCAAATGCGGTTCTCTCCGGCTTATCAACTACTTTTTGTATCCCTTTGTAATTGACTCCAAGGATCTTTCCGGCATCTGAAATTCTTTCATATACATCTATTATTTCACCACTTTTAATATCTACTTGAGCTATCTTTCTACCTTTTTTCTTTTTATAGTAAACACTCAAATCTTTTATAGGAAAATCATCTTCATAAACAAAAATGAAGCCATTCGCAGACTTATATGTTTTTGAAAGTACACCTGATATTGTTGTTCTATTTGCTCCTGATTTTTCAGACGCTTCTTGAACACTGTCATATCTAGCAATTAAATTTCCTTCCAAATCACATTGAACAACTTTTTTTCTGCTTGTTGAAGCTGGCTTAATATACTCTCTTGCTCCATTAGCATCATAATCCTCTTCAAACATGAATAGATGATTTTTGCATGTTTTTAATTTGTTTTTGCAGCACAACAGCACGTTAACATTATTAAATCCATCTTTTTCCGCATCCGCTGCACTGTCATACCTTTTTATAAAATCACCATTGAGATTCAAACAGACAATTGATTTTGCGTTATGCCCTCCAACGCTCCCTTTGTTTTCGTTATACCCATTTCTGTACGAATCAAATAATTCAATATATTTTCGCTCCAGATTGTCTGCTTCTTCTTTTCTTTCACATGTTTCAATTACTTCCCACTCAAAATTATCAAAACCAAATTCTTTTATAGCATCATGGAATTTACAATCTTCTTTTTCATAGCATCTTCTATGTTGCCAAAGACGGTTTTTATAATTTATAGTCTGTCCAATATATGATTTTCCGTTTATTTTATTTGTGGCTTTATAAATATAATATGTTCGCACTAAATCACCTCGAACATATTATACTATAATGTTCTAGTTAAGTCAACTTAGCCTTCACCGATTTTGCTCGATTTTTTCATAATACGTTTCCGTATTAGGCGGCACACATTCTACCGCTTGTTCTGGCGAAGTCTCCTTGCGCTGATGCTGTATTTGCAAGTACGTATCTGTAACGCAGCATGGTCTTTTCAGCCTGTGACATAGACTGAACGTTCGCATCTAAACCGTTCTTCATAGCCCATTCTTGTAATGTGGCTTGTGTAAGATCGAGACCATACTGCCTAAGAGGTCGTGTCTCTCCTGTGAAGATAGCCGCCAAATCTTCAGCAACATCTTTTTGACTGACATTGTAGAAAGATGCCATATCTGCCGTTAATTGAGTTAATGTCAAGGATACATCTGCCATAGAGTCAGATAGACCGACATATCCACCAGTGGCTTTGTTTAGAAATGAATTAGCACTTTCAATAGAACTTGTATCAATCCCCATTGCAGAACCCATTGCTTGAAACCGGCTTGCGTACTGTTTAAATGACAATTCAGACATCCCGAATTGTTCAATAGACTTCTGTGCGTATTCTTCTACTTTGCTTGACATATTGCCAAATACAGTGTCCACTACGTTCTGTACTTCAACAAGATCAGAAGCAAGAGTGATTGAGTCCTTGATCTTTCCAGCAAAGCGGAATAGTAGCCAGTATGTTGCATACATCTTACCTAATGCAGAAGCAAGTCCTCTCGAACCACTCCTAGCCTTGTGCGTAGACTTCGTATAAGTGTTTAAACTATTTCCGAGTGAGCTCGCAGCGCGACCAGAAGAAGCTCCTGTTCTCGCAAGTCTCCCTAGAGCATTTGTCATATCAATAAGATTTTGACTGACTCTAGGTGCTTTGGATAGGTTATGCATCAGTTCTAACATTGCTTTTGACAATTTCGGGATATTATCAATTGCTTTTGTAGAACTCTTATACCCAAGACGTGCAATTCCATTCGCCAAATCAGCTACTTGCTTCGATGTTTTTGAAACATTAATAGAATTTAATCCTTGAATACCTTTCCCGAATTTTACGATTGCGCCAGATGCCTTATAAATCTGACCGCTATTCAGATTTGCGATTTTTTCAATTCCATTGGCAAGTCTTGTATAATCTGCTGTTCCGACATTTTTTAAACCTTGCATAGAACGGCTTAGCTTGTCTACACCATTTGCTACACCAGATAAACCGCTTCCGTTGATTTTCGTAAGAGATGTGTTTAATGTCCCTAATTTTGTTATCAGTGTGTCAATTGCATTATTCGCTTTTCCAGCTTGCGCCTGTAACTGTATTTCAAGGCTATCAACTGTCGTTCCCATCTCTCACACATCCTTTCAATGACAAATTAAAAAGGATAACAGGCTATGACACACTGTTATCCTTGTGATTGATTTCAAAATTTGTTTTCATAGATTCCAATTTTGCAACAAACAACTCCCGTTGTAACTGAATTTCTTTTTCCGATAAAGGCTCACTTTTTCTTTCTTCCATTTTTAAAATCGGTTCTTTGAAATATTTTGCATTTGATTTTCTCCTGTTCATTCCACATAAGATTTGATCAAGCACAACTGAAAAAGCTTTCATATTATATTGACCCATCAACCAGTTTTCATAATCTCTGTCATGCATGCAATCTCTGTATGTTTTTGCGAATATTTCTAATTTTTTCGGAGTCAAATGCCAAAAATCATTGTAAGAAATTCCAATTCTAAGAGCATTTGGAAGATATTCTTCCCAAATTATTTTGTGGAAGTTGACTTCGGTTTGTGATCCTGTGGTTTCTTCGGCTGCTTTT
>ENA-ORUL01002339-ORUL01002339.1-human-gut-metagenome-genome-assembly--contig:-NODE-2339-length-10937-cov-4.256479_pt1 | contig 10937 bp, 8 predicted proteins | sample MGYA00242084_ERZ509219 | MGnify/ENA primary metagenome ERZ509219 (study PRJEB26280, sample SAMEA2338792) | human gut metagenome | biome: human gut; feature: human-associated habitat; material: faeces...
GTTGCTTGTATTATCATAACGGCTTGCCGAAGCCTCAGGAGGATACATTGCAACAGTTCTCACGCTTTTCTTAAATCTGAATGAAAGTATAGGATGGACGTATACACGAGAACCTTACGATTCAATCATAACCCTCTAAATCTATTCCTCAAAACCGAGAGGAAAAAAGGATTACGCATCGGCTATATGGAAGCCGCATTGGAAGGATTTTATCTTAATTCCATAGAAACCGGAATGCATCCGCAAAAATTATCCGATTTATTGTTAGAGAAATTTTATTGTAACGACACCGAATCCGTCACCGGATTATTCCAATTTCTGATCAATGAAGGCGATAGGGTCTCCTATCAAATCATGCTTCCTCACCTGCTTTCAGCAAGTAACATACATGAGTTCGAAGAGATCATCCACAAACGCTTTTCCGGAATAGAACGCTTCATCCAACAAGGAAAGAATCTATACAATTTCGTGAAGTATACAGAGGAAAGAAGAGACCCTATTATATGGATAAATGATTTGGAAAGAGGTATTGTCGGATGGGATATGGGGCTGCTCGTAGGATTGGTTCGCAGTGCTTTAGGAAGCGGATATATTACAAAAAAAGAAGCCTGGAAATACATAGAACAGGCCAATACATTATGCGCTGATGTACTCCATACACCGGAAGAAATAGATAAAAGCTTCCTAATAGGCAAAGCTATGAAATCAGAAAAGATAGAAGATTGGGATCGATTCTTGTCTTGTTATTCCCGGTTGGATAAATATCGAAAGTAATCATTTTTCGCGGTCCACCACGTAATTCAGATAGGCCCGGAGAGCTGTACATACATCCGAATCCGGCAAAGAGGCCAATAATCCAAGAGCTTTCTCTTTATACAGGTTCATGGTTTGAATTGCATATTCGATACCTCCGTTTTCTTTGATAAACGCGATCAAACGGGCTATTTCGTCAGGGGTAGCCGTACCGTCTTTCACCTTGATCGCAATCTCCCGAGCAGTATCGTCCTTCGTATTGTTCAGCACATAGAGAGCCGGTAAGGTCAACTTGCCTTCGAGCATATCATTACCTGTCGGCTTACCAATCTCCTTACTATTAAAGTAGTCAAAAATATCATCTTTAATCTGGAAGCAAATACCAATATACTCCCCTAGTAAACGGGCGAATTCGGCTTCTTCCTCATTTGCATCTACCGAGAGAGCCGCAGCCTTCGTGCAGGCAGCGAAAAGAGCAGCGGTTTTCTTACGGATTACGTCAAAATAAACGGATTCCGAGAAGCTATGATTACTTACATTCGAAAGTTGAAGCAATTCACCGTCGGCAAGGTCCTGCCCCAGCAAAGAAACCAGTCGAATGATAAGATGGCTTTTCGTTTGCTCGGCGTGAACCAGACTAGTGGCAAGCAAATAATCTCCCGTCAACACGGCTACCTTATTATTAAAGATGGCATTTACGGATAGTTGACCACGACGTTCGGTGCTCTCATCCACTACATCGTCATGCACCAAACTGGCCGTATGAAGCAGTTCCAGCGAAACAGCCGCATGAAGGGTAGAAGGACGGACGACATCGTAAAGACGTGCCACCAACAAGACAAGAATAGGACGCATCATCTTACCATTCCTCTGCCGTATATGGGATACGACACTGTCGAGCAATGCATTCGAACTGGAAAGAGAACTATCAAAAAGTTTCTTGAAAGCCTCCAGTTCCGCTTCAATCGGAGTTCTGATAAGTGATATACTGTCCATTTACTACACAATTTGAGCACAAAAGTAATAATAAAACGCTTAATACGGTATTTTTTTGTACTTTTACCATGAAAAATTAATTAAATCTATGGATTCAGATAATAAATTATTTCTTTTAGACGCTTATGCACTGATATACCGTGCATACTACGCCTTTATCAAAAACCCCAGAATCAACTCCAAAGGATTCAATACTTCAGCCATACTAGGCTTTGTGAATACCCTCGAAGAGGTGCTGAAAAAAGAGAACCCGACGCATATAGGAGTGGCTTTCGACCCTTCGGGGCCTACCTTCCGCCACGAAGCTTTCGAACAATATAAAGCACAACGCGAAGAAACTCCGGAAGCAATCCGGTTATCCGTACCTATTATAAAGGATATTATCCGTGCTTATCGCATTCCTATTCTGGAGGTTTCCGGTTACGAAGCCGATGACGTGATAGGAACACTTGCTACCGAAGCCGGTCGTCAAGGCATCACTACTTATATGATGACACCTGATAAGGATTACGGACAATTGGTAAGTGACAAGGTATTCATGTACCGTCCCAAACATACGGGAGGCTTTGAGGTAATGGGAGTGGAAGAAGTGAAAGCCAAGTTCGATATTAAGTCTCCGGCACAAGTGATTGATATGCTCGGTCTGATGGGCGACTCTTCGGATAATATCCCCGGATGTCCCGGAGTAGGAGAAAAGACTGCTCAAAAACTGATTTCCGAATTCGGAAGCATCGAAAATTTATTAGAGCATACCGACCAACTGAAAGGTGCACTGAAAACAAAAGTGGAAACGAACCGGGAAATGATTACTTTCTCGAAATTCCTCGCCACGATTAAAATCGATGTGCCCATCCAACTTGAAATGGATTCTCTTGTCCGCGAAGAAGCAGACGAAGATTCACTTCGCAGCATTTTCGAAGAATTGGAATTTAGAACGCTCATCGATCGGGTACTAAAAAAAGAAGTTTCCGGAAATGGAATAACCTCCACTCCCGGAAGCAAAGTCGCCACCGGAAAAAGCGCCCCCTCTCCTCTTCCACTTTTTCCCGAAGAAGGAGGCGGAATACAAGGCGATTTGTTTGCGAATTTCACGCCCAATGAACCGAATGAAGCAAAAAAATCAAATCTAGAGACGTTAGAATCGCAGCCACACAACTATCAACTCATTGATACAGAGGAGAAAAGAAGAGAAATTATTCAAAAGTTACTTACATCTAAAATTCTCTCGTTAGATACGGAAACCACCGGAACCGAACCAATGGATGCCGAATTGGTCGGAATGAGTTTTTCCATTGCCGAAAATGAAGCATTTTATGTTCCTGTTCCATCAGATCGGGACGAAGCGTTAAAAATCGTAAAGGAGTTCCGCCCGGTCTTCGAAAATGAGAATTCGTTAAAAGTCGGACAGAATATCAAGTACGATATGATCGTTCTTCAGAATTATAGTGCAGTAGTAAAAGGTCCGCTTTTCGATACGATGATCGCTCACTATGTTCTTCAACCGGAGCTTCGTCATGGTATGGATTACCTGGCAGAAATTTATCTGCATTATCAGACCATCCATATTGACGAACTGATAGGCCCCAAAGGAAAGAATCAGAAGAACATGCGCGACCTCGACCCGAAAGATGTATATCTGTACGCTTGCGAAGATGCGGACATCACTCTGAAACTGAAAAACGTATTGGAGAAAGAGCTGAAAGAGAATGACGCCGAACGTTTATTCTATGATATAGAAATGCCGCTTGTTCCGGTATTGGTCAATATCGAACGGAACGGAGTATTGCTGGACACGGAAGCACTGCAACAATCATCCGCTCATTTCACCGCCCAGATGGAGCAAATCGAAAAAGAGATTTACGAACTGGCTGGTGAGACCTTCAACATCGCTTCACCCAAGCAAGTCGGCGAAGTCTTGTTTGACAAACTGAAGATTATAGAAAAAGCGAAAAAGACCAAGACCGGGCAGTATGTCACCTCGGAAGAAGTGCTCGAAAGCCTCCGGCATAAACATCCGGTAGTAGAAAAGATTCTGGAACATCGCGGACTGAAAAAGCTATTGGGCACGTATATCGACGCACTCCCTCAGCTTATCAATCCACGTACAGGAAGGGTGCACACCTCTTTCAACCAGACTGTAACCGCTACGGGACGCCTTAGTTCAAGCAATCCGAACTTACAAAATATCCCTATCCGCGACGAGAATGGAAAAGAAATCCGTAAAGCATTCATCCCCGATGAAGGCTGCCTCTTCTTCTCTGCCGACTATTCGCAGATCGAATTGCGTATTATGGCACACCTTAGCGAGGATAAGAATATGATTGATGCTTTCCTTAGCAATCACGATATTCATGCGGCCACTGCTGCCAAAGTTTATAAGATCGACCTGAAAGACGTAGGTTCCGACATGCGCCGTAAAGCCAAGACTGCCAATTTCGGTATCATCTATGGCATATCCGTATTTGGTCTTGCCGAACGAATGAATGTAGATCGTAAAGAAGCCAAAGAGTTAATCGACGGTTACTTTGAAACTTATCCGGGAGTGAAAGCATATATGGATAAAAGCATTCAGGTGGCCCAGGAAAAAGGTTATGTAGAAACAATTTTCCATCGGAAGCGCTTTTTGCCGGACATCAATTCCCGGAATGCCGTTGTACGCGGATATGCGGAACGAAATGCCATCAACGCCCCTATCCAGGGAAGTGCGGCAGATATTATAAAAGTAGCAATGGCACGTATCTATCAACGGTTCCAAACCGAAGGAATACAAGCCAAAATGATCCTGCAAGTACATGACGAATTAAATTTCAGCGTTCCTGTCAATGAAAAAGAGCGTGTAGAAGAAATCGTCATCGAAGAAATGGAGAAAGCATACCGCATGCACGTCCCCTTGAAAGCAGATTGCGGATGGGGCAAAAACTGGCTTGAGGCACATTAAACCATTAAGTGAATAAAGGCCACCTTAATAAGGAATTGCTATCTTTTAGATACTAATTGCGCAGAGTGACTCCACCTTATCCGGGGTTTCCGCTTACAAAATAGAAGCAAGTATAGGTAATAACATTATTTAACTCATTATCCAGAAAGCTAGAAAAAGGAATCCTTTTTCGACGAAGTGATTCATTCTATATCCGGCAGATTGACTGCCGGATATTTTTTTGTCACCAATATTGGCAAAAAGCTAGTTAGCACCCACCTCCACTCTTGACATTTTGACAATCTTTTATCTTCAAAAATACATAAATACCAAATTAATATGTAGATTTGCAGCGAAAAACTAATGCATTTGATAGACAAATGAAAGTATAACTCAAAAATTTAAATAGCCATGAAAGCAAAAGTATCTTTAAAAATGTTCGTTTTATCTGCAGCTCTTCTTGTTGTATCGCTTGCTACTTCTGCACGTAGCTACGACAATCAATTGATTTATAATCCAATCGAAGAGAATGGCATGACAGTGGGACAAACCGTTTACAAAATGGACGGAAATACACTTGCCAACTACATGAAGTACAACTACAAGTACGATGACAATAAACGTATGATTGAAAGCGAAGCCTTAAAGTGGAATAGCAGCAAGGACGAATGGGAAAAAGACCTACGCATCAACTATATGTATGAAGGCAAGACCGTTACTACCAATTATTATAAATGGAACGCTAAAAAACAAGCCTACGTACTGGTACCCGAAATGACCGTTACGATGGATAATACAAATATGTAACATAAACTCTCTCTCATTCTAATATTCTAACAAAAGGATACGCCGCTTCTGCTGAAGAAGTGGCGTATTTCATAATATGAGGTCTACATTACAAAACAAAGAAACGCTCTTGCAGTTCTTTTAGATAACTTCGGGAAATCATCAGATCGTTCTTATCATGGAAAGGCGGATAAAGCTGGCAACACTTACCATCAATCATTGCCAGATAATTAACATTTACAATAGCCGATTGGCTAATCTGCACAAAAGCTTGTGAATAACTGATAATATCTTCTGCTTTTGTATTCCGTTTCAAATTCAGGCGAGTCTGATTAAACAAGACTACCTGCCATTGACGTTTGTCTTTCAGATACTCAAAAAAGCCGATTTCTTCCAGGCGTAAAAGCTTGAAACCCGTCACTGTGCTAATCATAAACATGCCCTGTTGTGGCATTAATGCACTGATAGAAGAGGCAAAAGAAGGCAAAAGAGGAAGCGAAGTAGAGGTCATAGCCTTCCGGTAACGGTCCATAATTACTTTCAGGTCTTCTGCTTCAAAAGGCTTCAGCAGGAAGTCGAAAGCCGACTCACGCAATGCCTGAAGCAAGTATTTATCATAAGAGGTGTAAAACACCACCTTCATATCCCACAAAATATCCTCCCTGATTTCACTTAATAGATTGAGTCCCAACGTATCCGGAAGTTCCACATCAAGAAACAATAAGTCCGGATGCAACTCCATAATCATCTTTTTACCCTTTGCACCATTCCCTGCAATTCCTTTTACTTCAAATTCACGATAGGGCTCTAACTCGCGGCGCAAAGCATCAATCGCTGTACGTTCATCGTCAACGATGACTACCTTATACTTTTCTTCTGTCTCCATCATAAATCATAAGAAAAACGAAACGGGATATATACCGACACTTCCGTACCGGTTTGTCCATCGCTTCTGTTGGTTATATTAAAACGTATTTTATCACTCTTGTTCTTTGTATTCAGTAATTGAATGGTCTGATACAACACTTTCAATCCTGTACCAGTACCCCGTGTGGCGGAAACTACCTGCGGGAGATACCCGCGTCCGTTGTCGGTAACCGTTATGCGAATCCCATTTGTTTCACGGGAAACATATACACTTAGTTCCTTTTTTCCGTCCTTTCCCGCCAGTCCATGTTTAATAGCATTCTCCACCGGAATTTGCACAATCATAGATGGAATCATGATGCGGGTTGCATCTAATCCGTCCTCCACTGTGACTGTCGCAATAAACTCTTCCCCCACACGCCCGCGCTCCAATTCGATGTATGTACGCACGAAATCCAGTTCATCTTGCAAGGATACACTCAACTTCTCGGTCAGTTCGAGGCTCCGACGAAGATACTTCACCAGCTCCATCAGATTATGTTTCACCTCTTCCGAGCCGTTAAACTGGTTGATTTCACGTCCCAATACATTAAAAGTGAAATGAGGAGAAATACGGCTCCGCAAGTTCTCCATGCGAACCCGGTTGATTTGCTGGAAGAAACGCTGACGAAGAAACTCCCTCTTTTTACGCATATACCAGACACCACTACTCCCGCCACAAGCAGCACGCAGACAAGCACCCAGATAAATACGCTCAATTTGAGCACCCTCATCTCTCCTGCCTGTCGCTGAATCTGCATTTCTTTACGAAGCACGATTGTATCTTGCCGGTAGCGCATATCCAGTTCGGCAACACGCATCTGTATTCGTTCGCTACGAATGGAATCATCCAGATGACAATCGCGTTTCAGATACTCATAGGCATGACGGTAATCACCAATCTGTTCAAAATAATGTTGTAGATACTGATTGCGTATAGTCAACATATTGGCGTCAAGATGCCCCACAGGAGCAGTCCGGGCGATCATAGTCTTCGCTTGGGCTATATTACCTTTCTTCAATGCCAGTTCAATCATCTGGGTTTCGATGTAATGTACAGCCGAGTTATGCTGTATATCGGAGAAGAACCGATAACTCTCGTCCAGACAGGACTGTGCGGAGTCCAGTTTGTCAGTCAGCAGGTACAGTTCTCCCAGGTTTACTTTGATAAAATTCTGTTCAAACACCATCTGCGGATAAGAAGAGACGAGCACATTGGCCCTGCGCATATATTTCAAGGCTTCTTGATAGTCTTTCCGGTAATAATAATGATTACCGCGATTGTTGAGATAAGTCCATCGTTCGCTCACGTTCATTTCATCGAAATACTGTCCGGCCAATTCATAGTAATGATTGGATAAATCGAAATCCCGCAGTTCCATGTAGGTTTGCCCTAATCCGTAGTAGACAGGGAATTTCGCGTGCTCGGACAAGTTTAGCGAATCACAGAGAAACAGGGCACGACGATAATACGAAGCAGTGTGTGCCAAGTCACTGCGATGCAGGTAGGCATCAGCTATATTGATACAAATATCCGGAAGCAGGTGTAGTTTTTTTCCTTCCAGGCGATATCCATAGGCTTTCTTATAGTCGATAATTGCAGAATCAGGGCGGTTCAGTTGCATCCATACGTTGCCTTCGATATTATAGACATCGGACAATACATCATTCCATCGTGGAGACTGGAGAGATTCAGAAGATTGGGAAGCATTGCGGGAAAATTCTTTTACCCGGCGGTTGTAATAGAGTATAGAATCAAAATCGGAAGAGACAAAAAATGTTTTCCCGTAAAGGGCGAGCAGACGATAATAAACCAGGGAATCTTGCGTCTGCGTCAGTGCCTCAAGCAGTTGTGAGCGGGAATAATGCACATTGGAAAACAAAGAATCCTGTACACGAACTTCCAGAGAATCAACCAACGCCTGTTCGCATAAAGAGCTATTGCGGTGTCTATCAGCATATCCGCAACTCAACAACATCAACAACCCCAACAGTCCAAATAGTTTCATAGCAGTCTTCCGATTCATCAGTCCCCTTATTCATGTCATGTTTTGAATGTGACAAAAATACATTATTTATCCTGAATCCCAGCGAATTTTATTATTTTTTTTAATACCTTTGTGCCCATATAAATATGAGTAACTGACCTAATGAGTCCACTGAACTTCACCCACATTTTGACACAGGCAGTCGATGAGCTATCGGAAAGCGAATCTTATAAAGGACTGTTTCATCAGCACAAAGATGGCGAACCACTGCCCTCTGCTAAAGTCTTGTATGAAATTATTGAGCTTTCACGCTCCATTCTTTTCCCCGGATATTACGGAAATTCTACTATTAACAGCCGGACTATCAATTATCACATCGGTGTCAACATTGAAAAATTGTTTGATTTACTTTGTGAGCAAATCTTGGCCGGATTATGTTTTAGCACTTCCATAGAGGGGAAATGCAACATCTGCTCCGACTCGAAACGAGAAGAGGCTGCACGTCTTGCTGCTAAATTTATCAGTAAGTTACCCGCCATGAGGAGGATACTGGCAACGGATGTGGAAGCCGCCTACAACGGTGACCCCGCCGCACAGTCGTTCGGCGAAGTCATCAGCTGCTATCCGGCCATCCGCGCCATCAGCAACTACCGCATCGCACACGAGTTGCTCAAGTTGGGTGTTCCCCTCATTCCCCGCATCATCACCGAGATGGCGCACAGTGAAACGGGAATCGATATCCATCCAGGAGCGGAAATAGGTGGTTATTTTACCATCGACCACGGTACGGGTGTGGTAATCGGCGAGACCTGCATCATCGGCAACAACGTGAAGCTGTACCAGGGTGTGACCCTCGGTGCCAAGAGCTTCCCGCTAGACGAAGACGGCAAGCCCATCAAGGGTATTCCCCGCCATCCCATTCTGGAAGACAATGTGATAGTCTATTCCAACGCCACCATATTGGGACGCATCACCATCGGACAAGGAGCCACCGTAGGCGGCAATATCTGGGTGACAGAAGATGTTCCCGCAGGAGCAAGGATTGTACAGACAAAGGCCAAGAAGTAAGTCACAAACAACCAATAAACAATTAAAATCGTAAATAACTCAAATCAGCAGTTCAAGTAGTTAAATGGTTATCAGCCACTAATGAGAGAAACGAGTGACAACTACCCAGATTGCCGATTCACATAAAGTAAATGCATAGATGAGCGAACAATCTTTTGAAATGATTGCCAAAACCTTCCAAGGACTGGAAGAGGTACTGGCACAAGAGCTGACTGCACTGGGCGCCAACGAAATAGAAATAGGCCGCCGCATGGTATCTTTCAGTGGTGATAAGGAAATGATGTACAAGGCAAACTTCTGCCTGCGTACAGCCATCCGGATACTGAAACCCATCAAACACTTCACAGCCAAGGATGCCGACGAGGTTTACGAACAGATTAAAGCCATCCGATGGGAAGACTATCTGGATACGGACAAGACCTTTGCCGTGGACGCGGTTGTATTCAGTGAAGAGTTCCGTCATTCCAAGTTCGTTTCCTACAAGGTGAAGGATGCCATCGTGGACTATTTCCGCGAGAAGACCGGCGAACGTCCCGGCGTGCGTGTCAACAAACCGGACGTGCTGCTGAACATACACATTGCCGAAACCAAATGTACGCTGTCTCTCGACTCCAGCGGCGAATCGCTGCACCGCCGCGGTTATCGCCAGGAAGCAGTAGAGGCCCCGCTGAATGAGGTGCTGGCCGCCGGCATGATATTGATGACCGGCTGGCGTGGCGAATGCGACCTGATAGACCCGATGTGTGGTTCGGGAACCATTCCCATCGAAGCGGCGCTGATTGCACGCAACATCGCTCCGGGCGTATTCCGCAAGGAGTTCGCTTTCGAGAAGTGGGTGGATTTTGACCAGGAGCTGTTCGACACGATATACAATGACGACAGCCAGGAACGTGAATTTACGCATAAGATATACGGTTACGACAACAGCCCGAAGGCAAACGAAATTGCCACACACAATATAAAGGCTGCCGGCGTAAGCAAGGACGTGGTATTGAAGCTGCAACCTTTCCAGCAATTCGAGCAACCTGCGGAGAAATCCATCATCATCACCAATCCTCCCTACGGTGAGCGTATCTCTACCAACGACCTGCTGGGCCTTTACTCCATGATTGGCGAGCGTCTGAAACATGCCTTTACGGGCAACACCGCATGGATTCTTTCTTACCGGGAAGAGTGCTTCGACCAAATCGGGCTAAAAGCCACCTCCAAGATACCTTTATTCAATGGTGCGCTGGAATGCGAATTCCGCCAGTACGAAATCTTCGATGGAAAGTACAAGGAATTTCGTGCCGAAGGCGAGGAGTTGAGCAAGGAGCGCAAAGAATTTCGTCCGGCTTCTGGGGAACGGAAAGAGTTCAAACCCGGAGAAAGACGCGAATTCCGTCCCCGATTCAGTGGAGAGAGACGTGAATTCGGTAGCGAAAGACGCGAGTTCAACGGCGAACGCAGACCAAGAGAATTCAAGGACGGCGAAAAGCGCGAATTCCGTCCGCGTGAAAGAAGAGAGTTCAAGGATGGGGAAA